>Ga0209149_1000579_pt1 | contig 15704 bp, 12 predicted proteins | sample WorMetTyACAVOLI2_FD_187423 | JGI IMG/M metagenome (GOLD analysis project Ga0209149, IMG submission 187423) | Marine gutless worms symbiont microbial communities from Max Planck institute for Marine Microbiology, Germany - Olavius algarvensis... ... | reverse complement strand
CATGTGACAGAATCAAAAGCATTTTCACCACTGACCACAACTGTCCATAGTCTTCACTGCCAGCTAACAGGCCATGATAAAGCTGATCGACTCTGTTACTGCTATCAAGAAGCTGAGACTTGTGCTTGGGAACTAATTGTTTCAGGAATTTCTTGTACTGTGATATGACTGCATCTGCATCCCTTCTGCTACACGATTTGCCTCATTCAGATGTCGAACAAGAATCTGAATGCAGTAATGTTAAATGCTTGTTTCATATTTGTTATGAAGAGCAAAATTTCAACATATTGCAGATTAAAATTCAAGGACTTTCAAGTACTTTCAAGCACCTTTCCTGTTTTCAAGCACTTTCAAGGGCCTTGAATTTTTTATCCTAAATTCAAGCATTTTCAAGGATTTCTCAAGCACGCTATGAACCCTGAAAGAAAATCTATTCCGCACATCGCTACGATTTACTTCCAATTAAATTTCCCAGACAGTATCTCTATTGTACTGTTACATTTTGCTGGCTGAAAGGTCAAGGTCTAGCATGTTAAAATGCCATAATCATTTTCTGGCCGTAGCTCTTGCCGCAAACAATAACGTAATTTAAAAACCACAAGAAAGTCAGTTATCACTAACAGGTCGCACGCTCAGCATGACATAATGACAGCACAACTAACTGCTCAAATATGATGTCTGACCATTGTAACTGACTTCTTGCACGCTCAGCATGACATAATGACAGCACAACTAACTGCTCAAATATGATGTCTGACCATTGTAACTGACTTCTTAGCATGGGGAATCGGTGATCAGCACCCAAGGCGATGTCCTTCCATTCTTGTCCTGGTTCATCCAGAATGCCCTGGAAATGGATCGTACGATCATCACAAAATGAGCTTGTTCTTGTGATGCACACAATACTACAGAACAATTCTCACAACTTTCCTTCTTGTCCCCCAGACATTCATTGTTGCTCAGGTGTTGCTGTCTATTGGACGGTAGGAAGCACAGTAATCGTGTGCGATATATGACTGAATCCAATACTCAGGATAATAATTAGAAGAAAAGCAAACCTGATTTTAAGTATCTGACCAATCTCTTTATCATCATATGGCGTTGTTGAGATTATCAATAACCTATCCAGAAGGTCAATTGGAATGCCATGAGGACTTGAGTAGTGTGTCCCTCGAATCCTGCCACAAAAAAAACAATAATAAGCTTGTTTTAACAGCCTTAAACTCAAATTTTCATGTTTGATGATCGGTTTGAAAAATTTGATTAATATTTGATGATCAGTTTCTTTATTTCAAATGACATTTATGCAGTATGTCAATGTAACATTGGCTGTTGTAGGCCTACAGTTACCTGAATACATGTGTGACTTTTTGAGATCTAATTGCAATAACAAATAATTCATTCAGTTTCACTGTAATAATCAGTTATACACAATTCGGAGGTAAGAACAGTTTTTATAACCGGTAATAACCGGTAAGCACATTAGTAAGAGTAAACAAACAACCATATGTTGTTATCACTCAGGTCTAAAAATATTAAAATCCTACTCTATGGACATCACATAATGTTGCGTAAAAATTCAATCTACAACAGTATGCTGTACACATTAAATGCCACGTAAATGTGACCTAGCTATTGATGTCAGTTCTGGCAATATCACCTCACTCACTGGTACATCACTGCTGCCTATTGTCAATAGTTAGTGATCATTATTAAGTATTAGACTGACAGCCATCTGCATAATGAACATAAGAGGTGCTACTAGCAACTTCACTCCATATATATGGATAGCCATGCCTGGAATGGGCTGAGATGAGGAGAATAGTGCCAGTAACACCAATGACTGAGCCACACAAAAGAGAGCTGCTGACCATCTAATATACATGCTGGCGCCATCCACAACAGGAGTAATGCTGGAGTAATCAGACGAAATGTGGTTGTTTACAATATGTCTTTTATTACTGAGACAAATGATCATCGATTAATCCATGTTCATTCAATAACCGTAGCAAGAACGTATCAGATTCAGAAACTTAGGCATTCAATTATCTGCAAAGAATAGTGCATCGGCTGTAATTGGATAAGTAACATTGAAAATTTCACAGCGTCACATCCTCACTTTGTAATGCCACGATTTGTTGCAACGATGAGAATTGGTGCCATGTCAGATTCTAGAGCTCGGTTGAGGAACGAGAAGCATTCAATGTCAAGCATATGAACCTCATCAATAAAAAGTACCTGTCACATGCAAAAGGTATCAATAATTATCTCAGCAGCAGTTGTAGAAAAGTGCAGTATCAATCTTGATATAACACAACTTCTACACTGTGAGGCAAAAAAATTGCACCCTTCTATTGCGCAATAACTTTGTTAAACCACATTATATTTTGATAATTTTTGGCACACAGATACTGAAGTAAATTTGCAACAAAACTGCAACAAAATTGCACATTTCTCCTGACGGCTGTTCTCACACTACCTTGTGAAATGAAACGTAAGTCAGTTTGTTCATAACAGCAGTAACATATGCTTTAAAAGTCATGACAGTTACGAAGAAACATTATAGCAAATGTTCAGTGTTTGCCTTTGGCTTTGTGACACAATTTATAACAACCTTGCCACTGATCAATCACTTGATCAATGAAGCTCTGCTGGTTGCTGGCCACATTTCGTTGATAAGCTGTGGTTATTAACAGAATGACATTTTATTAACAGAATAATACATACTATATTTTACAAGGTAAGGTAGAAACACCCTTCAGGAGATGTGGGCAATTACACTGCAGTTCTGTTGTAAATTTACTTTAGTATCTGTATGCTAAAAATTATCAAAATATAATGTGGTTTGACAAAGTAATTGCAAAAATAAAAGGGTGCAATATTTTTGCCCCACATCGGGTCAGTTCACTTGTTGGATCAGTCTTTCGCTCAGCGCTTCACTGAGTCCTAAATTCAGACTGAGACCAAAGATCAGCCAAAAAGTGAAGTCGTTTTCTGTTGACTCAGCGATTATTTAAGCATTTAGCTGAGACCAAACTTCGGACTGAGCGATTGCTGAATCCAAAGCTAATTAACTCACCGGTTGATTTTGCATAGGTTAACCAGTTAGAGATTAAGTTTTGATGAGCGAAAATCACTTCACTTTTTCACTGATTCAAAAAGAAACAAAGAAATATGGTGAAATCAGCGATGAACTGCCGATGACGTCAACGATGATGTGTAGCTGTGACTGGTTAAACTCGACATCGGACTGAGACCAACGCTGAGCCGTTTGGTCTCAGTCTTTGGTCTCAGTGAAATACTAATATAAAGAGCAAGATGACCCAGTGTATAAGCTATCAAAGTATATCATTACTGGCTTCAGTGAGTTTGGCATCAGCAACGACATAGTTTAACCTCAAAAACGGCTGTTAAAATGGTTGCACGTGTCCCCCGTGTGTATTTATCAAGATACATCATATTTTGAACTGACAAAACCAAATTTTTATAGACAATACTACAGGAACACAACACACCCCAGGAACAATCTCAGCTTTTCCTTCTTCTCGCCATTCAGCGACTTTTGCATTTATCTGCTCGCGTACTTCAGACTTGATTTCACCGGTGTCACCTGTCATCAAAATACCACACTAACAATTTAAAAAAAATGATAATTACAAATAACATTTATCAGCATAATCTACCAATGCCTTTATTTTGAGTAAACAAAATGTTGAAGTTAATTTTGGGCATGAATACCCAGAAGCACAGTGGAGGCAACAATGCCTGTGGATTCAGCAGATCAATTACAAGATGGCAGTAACAACTGTCAACTTCCGCAGCACAACTCCGACAAATCTCAGCTGCTTTATCAGAATTATGTATGTGCAAGCAGCTCGTGCTCTTCATCAACTCTGCTACTGTTCACGCCACACGTCATAACAGATTTTAGTCGTCATTTTCCAGGTGAACGCAGGTAAGCCAGTTGCTCGCACCACCCATCTGTTGATTTTCCTACTCCATCAATTCCAAACGTGAGCAATGTCTCAGAGCAGGCCAAAAAATTTTCATATGCTCCTTCACATGATAAGACAAAGTCTTCTATTTCCCATCTATTTCCATCACCATACAACGTCTTTACTTTTAAACTGTCCAACCCACTTCTAACTACCATTCTCATTTCATCACTAAGCTGACAATTCTTCTAAGCCAAACACCTGAACAACACATGAAACATGTAAACTATTTTTTATTGTGTATTTATATGACTGATATAGAACATCAATACTTACAGAACTTCTTGTTATTCACTTATCTGCTGTACAGCAGAGTTTAAACATTTTTTTATTTGTATCTCTTTTCCTCCATGTACTCCTTGTTTTTCTGTTATCCTGTTTAATGCTTCTTAACTGTTGTTCACGTATAGATTATCCAACATTCATGTCCTTCTACCTCTGCAGTGACTTTATTCAGTTTATCTACTGACACCTGTAATCCTTGTAATATTTATAAAACACTGATCAATGACGACAATGCTAACCAGAAAAGAGTGCAAGGAAGCCCTGAGTGCGACTATTGATAACGTCAATCTCGTGAAGAGTCACAGTATGAACTACTTCTTTGCGCTTCTGCAGCTCGCCCTCGGGACACTGGACAAATCTCGTCTACAACACGAATCAGCATTATAATCAAGCTTCATCCATAATTATTGGACAGTACAGCTGTCCACAACCCGAATGATCTGTGTTCCGTAATCTGCTGGTAACTTATTCGATATTCATTCACTAGGTTTAGTGTAGCAGTAACATGTTCCGGCTGATGAACGTAGTTACTCAATGCTGAACCTGGTTAGTGCCTAAGTGGGTGACCATCTTTGGACGGGTAAACCAACTAGGTGCAAAACAAGGCACCCAGGCCTACTCAGCCTGAGCCTGCCCTCTGTACAGGCTGGAATGAGTACCTGGCGAAAGCTGGGGCAGTAAACAAGCATATCGCGTAACACACCGACCCACGTTAGTGGTCTTAGTGTTCGCTGATTGCCTGGCTGTAGGGTTGGCTAGCGGAGATCAGCACCTCTGATTCGTTCTTGACTGGCACTTTATAAATCTATTTACTTACTTACTTACGGGAAGCGGTAGCGCATCTGCGGCATGACGTGACGATGTGCTATATAAATACACCGTTACTTTACTTTTCTAGGTAAGTTTGTCCACATTTATATATTCTATATCAGTGTAAGTCGGTAAAAAGTACAAAAACAATGAACCACTTCATAATGCACTATAAAATACAAATATGACTTTAAACTTTGCACAACTATTTTCATTACCACACTGATAGCTAACTTTCGTATAACTTGCACACTTAACATTGTTGCCACTGACACAATGGCAGGTAAAATGAGAGCCAAAAGCAGAAGCAACCAATCCTACAATGTTACTACAATGTAATATCAGAAATTTACAACCACAAGATTATGCCTACTAATAGTATTCTAAGTGTCATTACATAAATATGTTTTGTAATTTATTTATATGATACACCCCTTATAATACATATGCAGAATACAAGAAAGTAAAATGCATTTAAATATAGAACTTCAAGACTTGAAAACAGTATTTTATTTTGTACAAAGTTATACATAATGCTGCAAAAAAACCTTCGAACAAATTTCTGTCTGAAATAATAATAATTATTATTATTATTAAACGAATATTATTTACATGCCGTTAAACAAAAAAGTTGCAAGAGCATGTTACAAACATGAAACAAAAACGTTAGTGGATAAGTGGATTAGCAGAGAAAAATATAACAGTTAAGTGATGAGTTAGTGATTCAGTTGCTGAAATAGCTTGCAGTGAACAGATGAGTTTTCAACTGCCGCTTGAAAACCGCAAGACTCGGTGACTCAGTGACGGTGGACGGCAGACGGTTCCATACACGAGGTGCTGCCGACGAAAACGCACGGTCGCCAAGCGTGCAGCGCCGAGTAGCCGGGATGACGAGAGCTGGCGACGATGCCGACTGCAGACGCCTCCGGGACTCCAAGTCAGCCACTCGTTGAAGCTCGGCAGCGAGATACGACGGAGCCGTACCGTGCAGACACCGGTAAACGAGGACTCCCAACATTATATTCAGCTATCTTAGCTGCTTCATACAAAATCCACATGCACGAGTCGAAAAGACCAGAAAACAAAACACAAGAGCTGCAACAGAGTCAGAATTTTAATCAACTTACGTTGGCGGCCATGGCATCATAATCGCGTGCACGTGTAAAAGAGCGTCCCAGCTTAGTGATCTTGCCAGTGGCTTTGTCAATGGTGATAATGTCACTGGATTACACACATGATGAATACAATGAGGAGCAACTAAGACGCACGTGTTACACAAAAACAACTTGAAACTTTGCATTGGCTAAACAATTAGTTTAGTAATTAACCGTTTACTATAAAATATTTACAAGTAATGATTTCCATCACTGTTGGTTAATTAATGTACAGAAAGATAGTGACACGGTGGTGACAAAAATAAAATCAGTAATTAATTCATGAAAATGCAATCTAGCTCGTAAGTCAGTGCATAATATCATGATTTCCATCCAAGAAATGTGACTGTTAAACACAGTATTCATGCTTTTAATGTAAGTTAATTGTTTAAAATTGAACAATAATTACAAATGCAGTTCAGTCATAGATGAGACTGAAATTATCACAAACTGTAAGTGAACCATAACAAAAGACAGAAAAACGTGATTAAAATTTAAACATCAGACATTCTGTATGCAATGTTATATAGAATATTTTAACACACCCTGCCTGCACTTTCTCTTTGGTCAGCGACTCGATCATTTTCTGTCCGAGATCATAGACCGTTTCCATCTCAGTCGTCTTCATCGTAACTTTTCCAATTTTTGCTCCCTGGAAAGCAACATCAGCCACAATTTAGTGTTGCACGGTTACGTAAATATTAAAACATACTTCTTAAGAGGCAAAAAACCAGCACCGTAAAGCAGCATCAATGTTGCAGTTACCGTGCCAGATGCAGGTCGGTCAATCTGGACCTCAACAACTTCTCCTTCAATGATCTCAGTCTCTTCCCTGAGCGCAATACATCAAAATCATGTGACTTGAAGCACACACTATCGGTAATGACTAAACATACTGAGGAAGCAGCAACTCACGTTACATTATGCTGACCACATTCTATTGAAAACAATTTCAAGATCAAACGTCCAGCATCAGTGATAATGCCAGTGTCACTGATAATGCCACAAACTATGCCACTCCACTGAGTCAAATGACAGTCACAGAGACTTTATTATGCTCTTAATCATAAAGTAAAGTAAAGTAAACGCGGCCATTGTATAGCACATCGTCGCAAACACACCTCTAATGTGCTACTGCTTCCCGTAAATTGGTGCTGATCTCCACAAGCCAGCCCATTCAGCCAGGCAATCAGCGAACACTGCGAGACCACTGACGCGGGCTGGTGTGTCACGCGATATGCCTGTTTACTCCCCTAACTTTCGCCATTACAGCCTGCACAGAGGGCAGGTTCAGGCTGAGTAAGCCTGGGTGCCTTGTTCCACGCCGAGGTGGTTTGGTCACCCACCTAGGCACTAAGTGGGATTAGCATAGAGTAACTACGTTCGTCAGCCGGAACGTGTTACCGCTGCACTAAACTGGCAACCAACATAACAGCTCTATGTAGGAAGTGATGTGAACATATCAAAAAATCTAAGCCAACATAAATGCCTGAACAACAGACAAAACATTACTTTTATTTAACTGAACTGTCATTGTGTTTGTGTGAATGATGTTATCAACTTTAAAATCCATAACATCAGGAAGGAGTAAGTATTTTTCACAAGCACTTTATTTGTTCTGTGGAAACATATCTGCATCACTTGTAACTGCAAATGTACAAGTAAGAATGTAAACAGTTACATATATCAACATTCAATGTTCTAGGCACTTACTTAATACGGACACCAATTGATTTACGGAATGCCTGTGTCAAAGATTCGGTCTTGCTCATCTCCAGTGAGAATATCTCGCTACCAGCAATTGAAGTGAATGGAGTGTCTGCACCAAGCGCCTGCGCCATACCTTGTTAATCAACAATTAAACTCTGCATGAAACTAAAGCCTGTACACCAGCCATGCAACATTGTTACGTACACATCCGTGGAACATGGTCGACGTTTTGTCCACTATGTTCCACGGCCGTCCGTCGATGTGAGCCATGGCCAGTGTATATCACAATGAATGAAGCAAAGAACACAGTACAAAGATCAAAATGTCACTTTAAAAATTAAAATACAAAACAAAATTATAGGTGTTAACTGCAACATGCATGGTTTTGAGAAGACTAAGGAGCATGAAAAAACAGTTGTGTTGGGTAAACAGTGCATGGAAAATTGCAAATGTTTTCCGCACTTTTCTTCTTTTTGTAGCATTCTTGCAAATTGCCGTTTTCGCACTCCAAATGCACTCTCTTTCCTTGCTTAAATTACCATAATTAATTTTTTTACATAATCTTTCTCAATCGAAAAATTGGTGTCACTACACCAACAAAACAAGAGTTCTACTTCTTCGATCCTGCTGCAACAGACTCACAGCAAATTTTTTCAATTCTGTGACTGGTCCATCCACTGCAGAGCAAGCTGCTTACATTTTCAATCATCAGTACACACAATGTCACATCAGCTGTGGACCGTACCTACCACAGCTAATGTGTACCAGGCTTAAGTCTACTTGATCACTCTAACCATAAATGCTGCATCATTAAAATGTAATATTCTCGACAATTATATTAGAAACTAAACTTTATGAAAATGAGTTGTTTAACACTAATGCAACATACCCATAGCAATTGCAGTCTTCCCAGTGCCAGGATGGCCAGCTATAAGTATCGCCCGACCTGCAATCTTGCCTTCTCGTATTACTTCCAGTATAATACCGGCAGCACGTCGGGCCGACGTCTGTCCGACCATACCTTGTGACACTTTCCGAGCTTCCAAAGCATCATCCAAGCCCAGGCCACGAATATGCGAGTGAGCACCTATGTGCATAACATGACAAGTTTTAACAACTCTAAATTATTAGAACTTAACTACACTATGCAATTTATTTAATGTAAGATACATATATCAGGTGCACTTGTACTACATATTAGAAGAAACTGATTGATAGATTGACAGTCATTTCAGTCATACCATAGTCATTCCACTCATTATTTTACAATCGTGATCTATAATAACAGTATTACCTTAAATAACAATGGCTCAGCTGTCGCAGAGAAGCCATGCAATGCTCCATGTCGTTGGAAATTACTCAAGGTCATTCGAAATTACACTGTTGAGTAGGGTGTGTGTAAGTTCCTATTAGTATTCCATTGTAACTGTGTCTCTATCCTGAATACTGTTTTTTGCGATATTCAACTTCGAATAATGGTCTGCCCTTGAATTCCGGATTATGGGTCATTCAAGGTAACCAAAAGTGGCACAAGTTGATAGATCATATACGACATCCTATCAGTTTGCTGCTGTAACTATAACTATAACTGTAACCTTGTATCATTTTCAAGTTATCTGACATTGATAAGAAATTGAGGAGTAACTATGTAAGATAGTAAATTTGGCCCTAGCTGGTATCTTGTATCATTTCCAAGATAAACCAAAATACTGGTCGAAAATCACGACTTTTTCATACCCCACCTGCACTCAACGCCGCCATTAGGGTCAGTGTTGGAATACTGCCATAACATTTGGTATGAATGGAGGCTCTACTAGTCGGTGAAAGAAGTTTGAGAATATGTTTACTCGTTGCCACACAAGAATGTGACAGACGGACACCACATCACAGCACAGGCTACGCTATGTGTAGTGTCGAGCAACAAAAACAATGGATAGTCACCTATTCGTTCGATTCTGGTAATTTCCCGAATTTCCTTCACCTGCTGTAGTGATGTCTGCAATAACAGTAAACAGTAAGTCGTACATAAACGGCAACTGACCACACACAACTAATAACAACCATTGTATGTAACTACTGTTTGCTTAGGTATTGTCAGTACAAAACTGGTAACACTGACACTATATTGTGTTTGTGCTCACACCATTAGCACTATCTGCTCTGAATGTGAAACTTGAATTACTTACATAGCTATTTTTCAACTGTTTTCACAACTCCTGCTAATATTTCAATACCAGATATAGGTAACGACAAACAGTATGGTATGTTACCAGACACTAACACAGAAATCAATGAAATCAGTACTTTTACAGCACTTAATAAAATTAAATGTTCATAAGTAGCCAGGCCCTGACAGGTTACACCCAAGGGTTTATATGATACAAGAGCAGTAACTGCAAGCCCTGCATCGACTTACCAAGTACAGCGAGTAGCTTTAACGTATGCCAGGTGGGCACTGTGCTACTGATCACTTCAGGGATGCTATGCTCAAATTATTAATTATTAATTCGGGTTAGATGTTAAACTTCGGTGAGGGTGATGGTTAGGGTTAGCGTTAGGGTTTTCAATAGTTGCCTGATGGTCTGAAGTATCTAAATCTCCCCACCCTGTGTTTCTTGAACTTGAACGTCCATAATAAAAATAAATTTATTACAAGACGATAGACTGGAAAGAAGCTCAAAGCTTACACGTTTCAGACATTGTAGCTAGGTAACATGATTGAGACATTAAAGATAATAAGAAAGATATGTGGTAAGGAAGTGGTATCAAATTTAACACTAAGTTCAACAGAAGCCGTCAGCAGGTCATCAATATAAATTACTTAAAAGGAGGGTGAAGTACGACATGAGAAAATATTATTTCACTGAAAGAATTCTTAACATGTGGCACAGTTTGCCACCAGACACTGTAGTGAGGTCATTGACAGTCAACCGCACCGATGGTACAATACAGTGCGATGGCGTCATTGGGGTATGAGCAGTGCAGGTTACCAGGCATTACTATGGCTCATGTGCGAGAACCAGCAGCAAATAAAATGCAAGCTGTATTCTGCAAAATGGCGGACATACCATGTTTAGTTGTTGGCTGTTCCTTTAGTGAAAATATCTTTGTTTTGATGTTATAATATTGAATTATTGTTCATTAATAATAATAATAATAATAATAATAATAATAATTAAAAAAAAATAATAATAATAATAATAACGGATTTGTATAGCGCCTTTAGGTCCGAAGATACAGAGGCACGTTCACGCTCATTCAGTTGAGGAAGGTTTAGGCTTAGGGCTATTCTGATTCTAATTCTGACACATAATTAACAGTCCTCATGGAGTATCGCGTGAATGGGGGGTGGCGGTATATGGTGCGTATGCGGCCAACATCAACCTGGACAGCTCCGCCTTGAAAGATGCTGCGGTTGACTGTTCCACCACATGGGACGGAAGCGAGTTCCAGTCTCCTACGGTTCGAACCGCAAAAGAGTGGCGGAATGCTTGTGTTGAAGAACCAACAGCACGAAATTTAAATTGATGTTTCGCCCTAGTTCTGTCATCAGCGGCTACTAGACCAACATGTTCAGGCTGGATACCAACATGACCCATAAACACTTTATATAGCAAAGCTAATCCCAAATCCCTACGACGGCTCTGCAAATCCTGCCAGCCGAGCTTCTGCAACATCTGCGTGACACTGGAAGTCTTCTTCTTCTTCCAATACTTGTCAAACTTCGCGAGCGAAGGTGAACGTGCGATAGTCACCTTTGTGTTAGTTTTACTTTTATTTTGGCAAACGGCCGACCGTGTGCAATTCTGTCTATACACACGCACATCAGTAATGACGCCTGTACTGGTAAACTGAGCGCGAAGGTAACCTCAGCCCGTTACACCGGGACATGTACGGGCACGACTAAACATTCCAACAATTTCTTTCGTTCGATCTGAACCTTATAAAAACAAACGCAGTGACTATGCCCCCCGAAAAAATTCGTGGGCACAATTCGCCGTTTCGCTAAGCCCCCGACTGACGTTACATATTTTAATGGCTGGTGTTATCTCGTGACTCACGAGATCTCGTTAGCATGCGAGAACGAGATGTTTACCCGAGCGTGATGCACTTTAGTGCAGCAGCGCGTAATCCTATCGGCTGGCGTCCGTCCGTCTGTCTGTCTGTCTGTCCGTAACGGTAGTGGATTGTGACCTCATTTATTGGAATTTTTCAGAAGTAATTACATGAATGAATAGCCGGGTGTTTTCGCTTCTTGGAGCCCAAACGGCGTCGCTCTGGCCCAAGGGGAACATAACCGAATTCCAGGTAGAATAGTGGTTGGGTACCACGTCATACACTTTGCTGTGGCATTGCGCGATATGAACTGGTTTTGATATCGTACTGAAATAACAGTGCGTTCATGTTCATGTCTCTTTTTCGACTCTTGTTTCATGAAAACGCATTTTTGCAGGGTTCCTGTGCGACGGTCTTGAATTCAAGGCTGGCCTTGACAAATCCTTGATTTTTAAAACACCCAAAACGTCCTTGAATTGTTTTTGAAAATGTTAAGTATGCCTTGATATCACTGGTCTCAGCCACACAGAAAAAGACAACAACGGCACAGAGAGATGGACGCAATGCAACGTGTAAGGTGACCGTTCAAGAACCGATGGCCGCGTGCATAAAGTAAGCCGAAGTTAATGTCGCAAGGTAACCAGGGGTCTAAAAAGAATCTTAGCGATGGCACGTGCGATGGCTGGACGGGCAAAGTGAGACAAAAGTGGTGTGCTTTATGCTGTGATTTAAAAGTTTACTACTTTTACTAGTTAGCTGAAAAGTTTACTAGTTAGGGGGCATAGCCAATCTCTTAAAGACTGCCCCCGATTTTCGTTGGCATAGCTAATCGTCGTCAATCCCAGTATTTCGGGGGCATAGCGGATCTACGAAAGACTGCCCACGATTTTCGGGGGCATAACACCAGCCATACAAAATAAAGTGGCGAATCCAATCACTCGGATCCTGGGCCGCCTTACCACTGAAACTCGGAGGGGCTATTACGCTGTCTGTCATTATGTTATCAGTCTCGCCTACCGAACTATCGTTATTATTATTATTATTATTATTATCACCGTCCAACATTGGCAAATTAACGGCGACTGGTACATTCACAGGGCCTTGGGCCACAAGAATAGGCTGTATTTGAGGGGCTATATCCACTCCAACGTCTATACCCTGCTAATTCTGCGCAACGGGTACCGGGACTATTGGATTGGCCTCGATCGCCGTTGACGCGCTTATATCGCCGGTATTTACGTTAGCAAACAACACATTTAAATCATGTGCGACATCCGTTGCAGACACAGTATCAGAATAATTCGCCGGCGATGTAAACGGACATGGTTGTTTATTGATTACTTCTAGTAAACTGCCAGATTTATGACTTTTCTGCGAATCCCACGATATTCCGGGGCTTTCGGGAAGTGGCACGTTAACCGGATCGACTATTTTGGGCGTTGACGTTAAAGGTACAGTGTCGTCACCCTTCTCTCCTAACGGATCGCTGCGAGATTTACGCGAGATTTGAACAACTTCGGCGGGATTTAACTCCCAACTGAACTTTCCCACTCCAGCGAAGGGCAAATTTAATTCGGCGACCGGAATTACATCTTTATTCATTTACAAGAGTAAATATTAGTAAATAATACTCACGATAAGACTCGCGATGATTCCGTTGATAGGCGAAGTTAGAACATCGGAACGACGAACGATGAACTCGAATCACACGACTGTTAGTGGACTGGACGTAGCGCCAGGTACGCTGGTCAGTGCGCTGTCGAATGCCCGCGGATCGCTGCAGTAACCAATCAGCGGCCTAGGCACGGTCGAGGAATGTTGACACCACCCCCTGGCAGCCGATGCCCGGCGGTCACGCCTGGACAGTCACAAGCGGCTTGACGGCGACGGCGGACTCCCTCGCTGTGCCGACCACGCAACTCAGGACGGAAACAGGAACGTTGTTCAAACCGTTGTGGGCGGTAATAATTTTTAAATCATGTATGGAACCCAATTTCTCCACCAAATGTATAGAATGCATGATGAACCCCCAATTTAGAAAGAGGTAACGAGAAACGCAAGTCCAAGAATTCTTGCCCACAAGAGTATTTATTCGAGTTACGGCAAGATGTCCGCCGACATCTCATAGGACCGCTTGCCGCAGACTGACTCGCAAGTTCAACATGCACGCTTTAATGCTATTCAGGGGCCTAGGCTAACTCAGCACCGTTAGCCAATGAAAACACCGCGATAACTGTCAGACATTAATCCTTAAGGCAGTGTCGCTATGCGACACACAGTGGGAGATACGCCGATATTGATGCGACAAGTGGATAGGGGAGTTACTAGGATTTTTTTCTGACTTGGATCATATGCCTCTAGTTGTAACTGTTGCTGAGATATAGGGACGTAAAATGTCGAAATGCTCAAAAATTCGAAAATTTTTCAAAGTTTTTGGCCAACCGTGTATAAACCCCTTGGCCAACGTGGATCGCTCTATGCCAGAATGTGCGCAGGTCTGTGCCCTACATACGCCACCGCACTTGACGACGCTGAGGAAAACAGAAACGGTAGACGGCTCAGTTGCTTTAGGCGTAATCCGCAAAACTGGTATTTCGTCACTCAATTTTTGGCCCACCCTGTAGAACCCCATGAGCCATGGGTCCATACACATGCGACAGTTGGATAGGGGAGGGATAAAGCTTTTTCCGTATGCTGCTTATATGCCTTTAGTTTTAATCGTTTCTGAGATATATGGACGTAAATCTCAAAATAATGAAAAATTCGAAATTTTTTCGAACTTTTTGGCCCACCCTCTAGAATCGCCTTGGCCGATCTTGACGGTTCTACACCAGAATGTACGCAGGTCTGTGCCCTACACATTGAACCACATTTGGAAGCGCTGAGAAAAACAGAAATGGTAGCTGTCCACTGCACGAATGAGACCACCCATATTTTTGAGTTTTTAACTCTCTCTCCACCCGTTCCACAGGGGCCGATGGACCCCAGAGGGGGAAGGGCACGTCGGCAAACATTGTCCTATACACACGTACAATTTGGTGTGGATCCGTCCACGCGTTGCTGAGATATCGCTCAAAAAACACCAAAATGCAAAAATTCTCCCTTGACTCCTATAGTAACGAAAATTTCATTTCCCCTTTCCCCTCGGGGGCCGCTAACCCCCAAAGGGAGAAGACACATTCGGAACCAGAGTAGCCTTCGCCCACATGCAAACTGTGGCTTGAATCGGCCCGCGGACTGTCGAGAAATCGTTGACCGAACAGAAAAACAGAAAAAAACATATAGTAAAACAAATACCTCGCCCTTCGCTCTAACGAGCGAATGGCGGGTAATAAATTAATTCCGTCAAGTTACTTACAAGAAGCCCAGCTAGTGCTGGGATAGCCAACCGTCCGTTGGTATTTTTGGGAATTTTTTTAATTTTCGACAGCAACACTCCAACATGGTCCGTCGAGAACCAGCTTCATTATTGATTACGCTGCGGCAGTCACTTTGTCTATGGCGGCAGTACACACTATACACAGGACTAGGCACCAAGCGCTTTATAGCCATAGTTTTCGTTACATTTCGCTGCCGAAATATCGCAAAGAAAACTCAAAATAGCTTCAAGAATTTCGGTCAAAAGACAAAAAGAATCGTAGCTGATCCAATACCACATTATTGTATACATGATAACTTAGGATCATTACTATGT
>Ga0209149_1000578_pt1 | contig 15709 bp, 9 predicted proteins | sample WorMetTyACAVOLI2_FD_187423 | JGI IMG/M metagenome (GOLD analysis project Ga0209149, IMG submission 187423) | Marine gutless worms symbiont microbial communities from Max Planck institute for Marine Microbiology, Germany - Olavius algarvensis... ... | reverse complement strand
AAATGACACTGTTTATACCATACAACAGGCCCGTAGCCAGCCTTCTGGTAACGGAGGGGGGGGGGTCATTTTCCTCACATTTTGGACCTTTTTCAGGGTTTGAAAACTGGAGTTCACCAGTGGCTTAGGGATGTGGCGGATTTCGAATCCGTTGGATTCCGTCGCTTTTTCACAAATCCGAATCTGTCGGATTTACAGACCTGTTTTCTATCGGATTCGGATTTGATTTTCGTTTTGGTCCAATTCGGTCTTGTTTGTTTATGTTTGTGTTGTGTAGATGCGAAACGTGCAGATGAAATAAATAAAAAAACTAGTCTTTAGTAGAAATCAGCTGCAAAGTAAAACTTAAAAAAATCAAAAATAATATTTAAATTTTTTTCAAAGTTAATTAAGGTATTAGGTTGTACTGTGATCGTGCACCAACAAATCTGCATTCGCATTCAACGGATTTTGATTTATAAAATCCGCATCCAACAGAAGCGGATTTCAGCCGACTCCGTCACATCCCTACAGGTGGTCTAGGAAAAACCTCAATTTTTAAAATAATAATGACTGATGATGTTACTTTGTGGTCAAAGCTCGAATCTACATGGTAAGTCTACTCGATTTTATTAATTCTATTTCACAAACGGATGATGTTCAAGATTTTAGCGCTTGAACAGGAAAAGTAAAATTTTAGCACTGGGGGGGATCGTCTGACCGCTCCGTCCCCCACTCCTGGCTATGGTCCTGCACAACAAAGCACAGCATTATTTTGTCACTTAAACTATAGCATTATTTTGTCACTTAAACTATCAAAACAGGATGATGTCCGTTAATGCGTTCGTGAGTGATCCTGCTCACACACGGACTGAATAACAGAACAAACAATCACATTACACCGCCAGCGTATCTGCCAGTAAAGAAAGGAAAAGTGAAAAACTGATCGTGTATCCATATCAGGATTTGGATCAACACCTACATTTAATCAGTTCTAGAGGATCACTCCTTACCAATGCCTACCATGTGTGGTTGATGTCTGTTAATGCGTTCATGAATGATCCTGCTCACAGATAGAACAAACGATCACATTATACCATCGGCCTTGGAGCAGTAATAAGAATCATAATACCAAGTTTATGCGCTGTCATCATGGGACAATTATCGCAAGACTTTTATAAACAGCACCAAGCAGCTGCTGACCCTTAGACCAAGCCAACCGATTTGAGCCCTGAGTCCGCCTATAGGCTTGCAGGGTCTACACGCACCATCACCATTTATTATTATTACTCAGCCTGAAAGCCATTACTCATTTTGCCATCTCACAGGCTGAGTCCACATGGTCCGCACACAGACATCTACCAATCACAGTACTTACCGGGGCCAGACGCAGAACAACACGGAGATCAGTGTGTTACCACAGTAGTACCACCCTGTGGTCCATAAAAAACGGCAGTAAACTCTCCACAATAATTTTATTTTGGAAATTTTGACCGATCTCGATAATTTTTGCTCCAAATCAACCAGAAATTAATTCTGCACCTCAAAATCTCTCACTTCACCATGCAGCATGCTACTAAGCAAAATCAGCAAACACTTTTAACACGAGCGCTGAAATTGTCTTAATAAAAGCATTAAAATTCTGACAAAAAATTCTCATGAGTAGTTTACAGGCATATGTGAGATTCAAAATGTCTGTCTTCAGCATAGACACATGCTGACAGTCGACATCGCCACTGCTGAGTGGCATCATTCACAAATTAAAATTTTATCTTGTTTTGTTATCATGTTAGTTTCGAACAAACAGTGACGTGACGCTTTGATGGCGTCATTAATAACATTAACACAGTGTACAAGTATAGACTGAATTTTGTTACAAATTCACTGCCGGTTATGGTAGTGCAAAAATTAGTCAAATCAGTTACCGGGTAAGACTTGCCAAAGTTATTGACAGATGTTTATTGCAACCTTTACAATGGACCACGGTGTAGACTGTTGCTAGAAAACGTTGGATGTAGCAGGAAATGCACCGTTAGGTTACCTGGTTGGTGTAGTAACGGAGGCTTTGACTGTCTTGGCCGGTGATGCTGAACTGGATTCAATGTCTTTGTTCTTCGTGATTAACCGCTGACTGCGTCGTGGCCTTGGCCGCAGTTTGCAGTCACTTCCAGGCTGTGTTGATGGACTGCAGGGTTGCTGAGGCAGAGACAAACGACGACTGCTTCGTACAGAACGAGGAGATCTCCAAAGATCATCATCTTCCAGCGACGAGGTACTGGAAGAAAGGTGTCTAATACGGTCGGACTTGGGTGACTGTAGGTTTACCACAAGCCGAAATGAAGCACGCTTCGACTGTCCATCTCCCGACCTCGTTGCAATACCGGGTGAAGAAACAGGGCTGCTTTTCGGCGAATTCGTGTTTTGATCATCTGATGCACGACTGAAAGGTGTGGGAAATAAGGTGTCATCCGAGACTCTACAAATACTGCCTGGTCTACGAGGACTTGCAGCAGCAGAGTCTGACTTCTCTGGCTGAGAGCAGTCAGTCTGTGACCCATGTTGTAAGTCACTGGACGAGAATGTCGGCTTAGTGCTGGATGGACAATGAGAGGACTTTTTTCGACCAACAGTAGAAACTTCAACAGAGTCAATGGATGTAAGATGTTCTTCATCAGCGGCGGACTTGCTGCAGGAGCTTTTCCTTAACCGGCTTGAGACTGGGCTGCTTTCTCGCACTAGCACAGCAGAACTCTGTTTACAAACGACATCAGCACTAATACTAGACTTGGTCTTGGATGCTCTCTGCATTGGTAGCTGTTCATCTGGTACACTCGACACTTGGTCAGTGCCAGTCTCGACACTGGATTTACTCTCAGAAGACCGTCTCCTCAACCGGCTCGGCAAAGGTTTCTCTGGTTCATCAGAAATTTTACTCGTGTCACTCTTTCCTGATGCTGGTTTATCTGGTATACCAGATACCTTCTCACTCTCACCTTCAACATCCGACTTACTATTTGACCTCTTCCTTAGCTTGCTCGAGACTGGGCTGACTTCTTTTGCATCTGAAACTTTCTTGCCGTATGACTTTAGAAATTCCAGGTCGGTACAACTCCGAGTAACTTGAGGTGGCAGAGGGAACACAAAGGAAGCATCACTATCAGATGAAATGGCTTCCGCTTCACACTTTGCATCACCCTCTCCACCCACGCAACGGCCTCTTAACTTGTGTGGAGATTCATGGCCGTCTGAATAAAACTCATAAATGTCAGATCTACAACCCTTGTTCAACGGTGGAGTCAAAAATTTTGCCGGAACAGGAACTGAGGTACCAGATGAGGTTTCATTTACATCATCGCCCGTGGTACGTCTCATCCGAAGACAGTATGACTTCACTCCCTGGTTAGTTCGACGGCTTATAACCTTCGTTTGTTTTGGTGCAGTTCCAGTTCTTCTGGCTGCCGGCAGTAAACCGACGACGGGCAACTCTGGGGACATGCTGCTGTCCATACAGGATTCATCCTCATGGTCATTAATGTCCGCAGGGAGATCTTCACCCACATCTGCTTGGATAAAATGTGCTGATGACACCGGTGAAACAATGCTTTCCCGACTGTGTGCCATGGTCTTCTTGACTGGTGCAGCTGACGAAGTTGGAGAGTCATCAGCAGTTGGAATTACTGGAAGTGCTGGTGGAGAATGAACTCCGGAGAACTGCGACACAACGGTCTTGAGAACATCTGGTGACGAACATATGGCAGATGTTCTGGTGGCGGACGAGTGGGTTGTTGGAGACGAAGCAGATAATGTCTTGGTATGGGATGGACTGTGTGACGAGCTACTGGTGGCTGGCTTGAACTTCACAGCTACATTTGATTCAGTACACCCAACAGCAGAACTGGCTTGCAGCTCAACCTGACCATCAAATAATCCAATTCACAGTATATAGATTCCACTGGCAATGACTGATAGTCTACATGACGTAACCACTCATTCAGAAAGTAAATAACTTATTAGCTTTAAAATATCTAATTATCACATACACAGAAACTGCAAAAAACAACCTAAATTTACTACAAGTGTAGTAAATTTAGGTTGTTTAGATTATTAGTGCTAATAAACTTGTCTCCTCTGAAATATATAAGACATAAAGCAATATATAACCAACAGGTGTGATTCATCAATTCGTCAATAACAAAAACAAGCAGAGACACAAAGTATCAGTTTTGTATACCATTTAGCAGCTGCTTATCTGGGACAGCCCAGGTGAGCAAGCACCAAAACTCTCAGGAACATTAACCCAATATACCATCGTCATTGTCCTCAACTCCCTCATAGGTACTCCCAATCTGCCCTCCTAGGCTTCCCGGTCTACCTCTAGGGTCTAATATGAAGCAGAACTTAAGGGAAATGGCTGAAAAAACATGAAGAACCTGACGACAACCCACACTTCCTTTATACTTGCCTAATTCGTGATTTGAAGCTCAACCGTTGGTTAATCGCTGATATCAGTTTTTGTACATATCTGTAATATCAAGAGTTTGCAGAGCATGTGAAGACATCGGCTGTCACTGTCAGCAAAACTTCGTCATCTGTGTTGACAGGGTCACCAGAAGAAAAGAACTGACCAAGCAATGGCAATAGACTGTGCAGAAATACAGAGAAAGATGAGTAACTGTACAAATAAAATGAAATTTAACGAACTAAATCAGGGATATGACACATACATCAGTTGCTGCAGCAGTGAGCTGGACACCAGATGACCCATCAGATGGTGAAGGCAGGTTATCCACGTCACTTGCATGTCTCGCCATCGGTGTTGGTGATTTCTTTGCCATCGGGGACTCCGATATAACGCTTGGATCCGAACGTAATTGAGTCGAGCAGTCTTTCTTCAGATCAGAGTCAACATCAGTTTTATCTGAAGCTACGGTCAAATGAGATGCTTTGCAAGCACCACTTGAAGACTTGGCAACTCTTTTTGATACTCTGCGTGTTGGCGTCGACGGAATTTTACATTGCGTGCTGTCCCGGGCACCCGAGTCGGAAATGACTTTGCTAGCATCATCATCATCTTCCATCACCAGCTCGAAATAATGCTCAGAACTTGTGCCTTGAATACTTGGCGATTTGTCGACATCAAGAGTCGCTATTCCGCCCTCCAACGTCATCGTATCTGGTGACTTGATAACTTCAGTGCTGCCTGATCCAGCTGCTGCAGACTGGGTCTTTTCAGACAGCTCTAGCATCATGCTTGGATCTTTTCCAGCAGCTTGCGCTGGGGAAGCAAAGTTGATTTCCGTGGAAAGTTTTGACCGTTTCTTGTGACCAGCTGTTGGTGATGTACTGGCCGCTGTGGTCATCAGAGACTTTGCTGGGATATCTGAGTCAACAGTCTCGCTATGATCGGGACTTGAGAAACAGTGTTCAACAACCGTGCCCTCGACAACATTTACTAAGCGTTTCTTACCACTCTGATGTGACTGGTTCTCGACAATTGACTCCACATGAGTCATTTGACTGTTTACATCGATCAAACGTTTGTGCTTTTTCCGTTCCTGACTACCCCTCGCCACACAATCACGATCAGCATCATCTGTAACTGTTTCAACAACCTCTGTCATTTGTTCTTTCTTCACTCTCTTTTTCATCTTAGAATCTCTGCCATGTTTCGTGACAAGTTTACTACCTTTGTCAGAAGTGTCCATCACTGAAGATGAGTTCTTCGTTTCAGCTGATAGTAATTCCACATCATCATCCTGCGTGGTATCTGAATGTCGCCTTTTACTTCTCTTATGCGGCATAACATCCACCACCATGTCGTCATCATCTCGAGCCACCGACTCTGCTGCCGCATTCTCAGCAGCAGTTTCAGATATGTTGCACAGATGCGTATCAGTAAAAAGCGTTTTGCTCGGCCTTCGATCAACAACAAACTTTACGACGTCTTCACTGTGAGTCTACAACAGACAGTCCATGAAAACGACTTAGACTGTACAGAATGCACATACCAGGTACCACATAAAACAAGTTAGTAAATTACAAATGAAAAATTAAACACAAAAACCTTTCCATGCAGCAGAAAATTTACAAGCAAACTAATATTGGTACTCAAATTTCAACTACATCATTTAAAACAATGTCACACAACTACTACATGGGCCACTGTCCAGGATTAGCCCAAGCCTCCAGGCAAACGTTTGCACACTGCTGGAGCCATTCCTCCTGATCTCATTCTAACAGACAAAGTTAAACGTGAAGTGGCGTTTTTGAAACAGTTCATGTGCAGAATTACGTCTCAGCGTACATAGAACAAGACGAGTATAGCTACTCAACTCAAGGAGGTTGATAATGATACCACTTCAGGCCTTCAAACTTTGACCTCATGTCACCTTGAACTTTGACCTCCTGACACCCAAAATCAACCGTTTCTTGCCCTTGCCTTGTGGAGCACTTGTGCCGATTTGCATCAAAACCGGTTCACCCATTTCCAGAATTTTGTGTTCACAAGTTTGGTAACCTACGAATGGATGAACTAACGAACTAACTGACAGCCAGTCCAGCCTGGTGGAGACACAAAAATCTGCAGTGCACGACACAGCAAGCAAACCAGCCACAAGCACTGTATATACAAGCGCTGCTGTGGTACAACTAACCTAGGTCATAAACCTTGTCCTCACTACAGTCTGGACCCACATACACCATGACACCGTGCACAACAGTACCCACTACCACCTGCCTGTAGTAACTGGACGGTTAGTAAAAGCACCTCCGAAATAACAGAAGTAACAAGCAACATTCTGATAAGAACTGCTTCTGTGCATTGTTCTGTACTGAACAATCAAACAGTGGCAAACCAAAGCTGGCAGTTGGCGCAAGTAACTTCCATCACCATCTTCTTCCACTTTTCGCCTCTTTGTCTGTGGTTCTTTGGTCGGTGTAGATTCATGACAGACAGACACGGTGTTGCTTGAAGTTTCCTCCACGCCAGACTCCGCATCCTCGCCCGATGTTACAACCTGAAACACAAACTGCTTGCTATGTATATAATAAACACAAACTGCAGGACGTGGTCTGAGGACTGGAGGACGGTTGGTAGATGTTCAGCAGTACTTCTGACAAACACAGGTTATATTACATGCAGCATACAAGGATTGTAATAAAAGATGTAACAAACACAAAAAATTACACAGAACAAAATACAAAACGTTCCCTCAAACTCGTATTTTAAACATGATCTGCTCAATTCAATTCATGGAGTCTGCTTTCAGGGGTGCTTAAGATATAATACTGTACTGTTTACGGTCAAATTTCAGGCACCGAAAAAACAATGCACCTGATAAGAAAGTAAGTAAAAAAGTCGATTTATATAGCACATCGTCGTGAAACCTCTAATGCACTGATGATACAAAAACTGGCACCAGAAAATGATAGAATTTCTGGGCCATAAATTTTGGACAGTGTCTCATCAACTTTAGCTTCAATGTATGCAATGTCTTTCCAATCCCTTACTCACACCATGAAGTACACCATCAGTAAAGAGTGAATTGCGCAAGAAGAGATGAAAGTGCTTGGCAACTAAAGACTTCGATCCTACGGCATATGCTGGGCACACATTCACAAGACAAGCAGCCTCCGTACCAGCTGCACTGGCTGCCGATACAGCAGTAAATCCAGCAGATCATGTACTGAGACAGAGACTCGAGGTCATATCTCAGTTGTCAAATTAGACCATGTGACTGCACGTATAGATTACACTCGTCAACAACTCCACCAGGGTTTATTTTAGCACGCGTAGTACGCGTAAAAAATGAAAACGGTCGTAAATTTACGCGTAAAAAATAATGGCGACGGGTAGGCCTACGCATTTTAAATGGCAACACAGGGGTAGCGTTACGCGTTCTACATTACTACATATGCGTAGTAAATTAGTAGTTTTGGTTCTTTTCGCGACAAATGGCTAACAGTGGACGCATTGTGGCATGCTAAATTCGCCAATCATCATTGTTGGTTCGATGCGTTAGCGTTAATATTAATGCAAACTGGATACGAAGTCAGTAGTCTTTCTGTACCAGTAATTAGTCGTATCAATGATTGGGCCGGATATATAGGAGTAGCTACCCCTTTTTTATATGTTCAAGGGGTAGCTCTACCCATTTTTTACAATGACAAGGGGTAGCATTACGTCTTTTTTCAGAGGCCTAAAATAAACCCTGAACTCCACTGCTGTCCAAGCCACTCATCGCGACGGACTTCGCATGTCACAGTTGCCGTTATTCTAGTCCACCATGTGGAGCTCTCTGTCCACTCTAAAGTGCCTCACTGATAATCTTCAAGACTCCAGACAGGACTGTTTATGGTAGGCCCCTACTGTTTCATAATCAGATGACCTACTGGCAGCACCTCTGAAGTGATGACTGCATCTGTATCTATAAATTTGCTATGTGTGTATGCACGTTTCTTACAGCCAGCCAAATGACCGTGCGATCAGAGCCAAACTTGGCACATGGATTCATCTTTGTTCAGGGAGTGTTTTAGTTAAGTCGCGATCAAGGTCACCGGTCTCTGTGGCAGCAAAAAACAGGTGCAGGTTGTTAACACTGGGGCAAACACCACAGCCACAAGAATGGAGGCACTGTAGGCGCCGAGATGGACAGCCCCTGAGTGAACATCAATTCGTAAAGAGGACAGGTGTTACAGCTAGTGGTGCTATGAAAGTCAAGTACCAGCTTCAAACTGGTAAAATGACAATACTGCATATGCGTGCTAAATACGACAGTGCAGTGCACCTCAAGCAGCAACGAAGCAACGGATTCACTGTCAGCTGCACGCAGCAATAACGAAGTCAACTCCGAGCCTTTTGTGTGCTTTAATGACGGCAGTTTTGTTGCGATGGACGGCACACAGTGACGAAGCCAGCGAGAGTAGTGTCGCGGTGCAGAGACCTGTGTCACAGTCTGAAACACAACATCACTGGTGCACTAACTTCCACATATGACCTGCTCTCTAAATACAGCCGGAAACAACACTACATCAATGCGGAATTTTACTTATTACTCAAGTTGCAATCACGAGCAAATCGCTATATGAACATATACGGTAATAACTGAAGTACAACGATTCGATTTAAAACACTGCGATTCGATTTACGATTTGATTTGAAAATTTTGCGATTCTATTTGGATAGTTAGATCTCGGCAAATTGTTTACTTACTGACGGATTCAAAACGCATCAGGTGGCTGTGTTCATCATATGTATGCAATGCTGCACTGCACTGATTCCCTTTGACTGAAAAGTTTGAGTGTGATCTGACGACAATGAACGAGTGCATACAACATCAGTGAGTCGACACTTTGATGAGATATCGTGCACATTACAGTGCCGTGCAAGATATGATTTGATCTTTCCCTTCAGAAGATTTGAGGCTTAAGGAAAAATGGGTATTTGAGATTTGACTAAATAATTTAAATCTTTTTTCTTGAAAGGCTTGAGATTTGAGTGCGAGACTGATTTGAAATTTGCCCATCACCATCAAGCATCACATAGACGATAAACAAATATACACATACAAACAGTTAAATCAAAATACCATAACAATGTAGATAACATTATCAGCAAATGTCTTCCACATACAATTCTTAATACAACTGACACACACATCTACACACTTAAAAGCCATACGTTGTTGCAACGGACAAAATTTCAGAATTACACATGCCACGGCAACTAATCGTCAGGCACTACGCAATTCTACCACTTTTCCAGTTAGTTCTCCACCGCGTCATGCCCTCTGCACAGTGCACTTGTGTGTCATTATGTAGCTCTTATGGCAACGTTGAAGAGTTCTTATTTCATGACTGCTAAGGTAACTTTATCACTGTTGTTATGTTAAGAAAATGTTCATAAATGAAGTCAAAATTACACCATTTTCCCGACATAAACTGCTCTCTGATATTTCCTTGAAACTTTGTCAATTTCTGACATTATTCTCAGTCCCTGCTTCATCGAGGTTTTCCATTTCTGATTGACAGAATTAATGCATTTCAGTTAACGGACATTCCCGTAACATTAACAGAATCAGACCGTCAGAAACTGAACCCAAATCTGTCAGTCCATCATGTTAGCTGGTGAGCTATGGCATACAGTTAGTGTCAGTTATGTGATTGCATTAGAAGTCTGCAGAACTTTTACCGAGACAAGCTGAGACCAATCATTGGGCAACAGTTTAGACACGACATTAGCGGCCAATAAGTACTTGGTGTAGATGAGCATGTCGAGGTTTGTTGGACGTTCAAGTACACGCCTACAGACATTCACAACCAATCAACAAACTTACCGTTATTGTATGCCACTAAGTATCAACAGATGCGTCAAAACCACCAGGTTATATGCGTGGTGCCTTACAGCGCATCTAACAAAATAATTTAGAGTAGATTATATGCAGTTTGGAAGCATGCCCAACATAGATTGTAACATGCAGTGCCAGCCCAGCAAACCTCGCCTCACACCATACTGCAGGGTGCTGCCACCAAAGAGTGCAAAAGAAACAAAATTACAACTAATGAACAATTAAACAATGCAACTTGACTAACAAAACACGTATCCTCGACGTTGTCTCCACGCCTTGCTGCGGTTTTACTTAGTCAAACTTTCCTGGCAAATGCTCGACTACAGTACTAACAAACTAATTATTGATCTATCTTATTACAACTACTATATATAACCAGCGGACTGCTACAACATTTGCATATTCCATGAAATTTCTAAAGCCAGATATCAGTTATAAATAAGTCAGTTTTCGCATCGCGCCTCAAGTGTCAATTTGCAGATCTGACACTCATCGGAGAACACAATTTTAAACACATTGCTGTGTCACGTTCATAAGCCTCAGATTCGTTTCCCACGATCCGACATTGCGTGCCTTACAAATCTGTTTATTATTATTAAGCTTGCATGTACTCGTTTGGCTATATGATCCATACGTCGTTTGACAATACATAGAAGTAAAAGCTACGACACTTTATCTGCTTTGTTTTACTGCTGTGATCACGACTTCTGCATTGGAATTCTTTTGCTGTACTTTTACTGTAAGCGTTGTATTTACATTTACTTTTCTTGTGCGCATGTGCATTTATCACATGGAACTAATAAACTCACCTGCTTACTTATTTATGAAACATTACAAATCAGACAATTAATCGAGCATAACAGAAGCCTTTTTAACGTTATGGACTTCCACCTGAGAGCTGCCATGTTGATTAATAAGGCTAGGTTTGTCAGGAAAGCACTGGGCAATGCTGGCCGGATGTGCTTCCTATGCTTCCAACAAATCATGGAGCCCTCAGCAGGACTGAATCCAGTTCTCCAGGTGCCAGTCTAGCCCATTAACCACAGACACTGCTCAAGCATAAGTTCTAATAATATCACTCACTGGCAGAATGGCCGAATGACGGCGGAATCTGTCGCATGGAGCTGCTCGCACTGAATGAGAACATCGAGTGACAGATGACGACATCCGTCCAACAGGTAGAAAACCGTCGAACACAGACGTTTACCGGCCGCAGACTTCTCGGACTCCGACAAACCACTTAAATACACGCACACACACACACGTCACACACCGACATGATCACACATTTAATATCTGGTCACATTTCTGCTGATTACTGCAAATTTTCTGCCGAGTCTGCCAGTAAACTAATTTTGAAAATATAAATTATACGGCAAAGTTATGGACAAAAGTATAGTGTCATTTCTGACTTACAGTGTATTACATGAAACTACAACAATATTCACATTTATCTGAATGTATTTACATTTGCTGCTATATTAGTTGCTCCTTCCACCTTATCACAAACGGTGTTCAAGAAAAATAACTCCACTCCATTTTATTGTCAAAATATCTGCAGATTGCTGAAGATATAGGTATAGATATAGCAGCGTTTAGCGTCCCACTCGACACATTATAAGTCAGTTCGGCGACGATTTTACGGGCTGCAAACGGCTGAAATTTTAAAAGAAAATTTTGAGCTGTAATTAAACACAGCTAGCTATCTGTGTCACATTTAGTGCAAATATCTCAGAGTTGTTAGTTTTTTCCACTGCTGGCTCGCACATTTCTTAATTCCAATTCACATAACACAGTTGTAATGAATATGCACAAAAAAACTGGGAACCAACTGCTAAAGAATTACATCACTGTTATGTAACTGTTTTTAAACATGACATTCATGTCGGTTTTTAAAAGTTGTTTGTGGAACTATAATTAATGAATCCTCAACAATTAACAAATCACCATGAAAAAGATAGAGCTACTGCCAAAAATGTGAACAGAAATCAAAACAAAATAAATTAGAACAGTGTTGGAAAGATACAGATTTTATCCTTAAGTAGTACATTTCGGAGGTGTATTGTTTTAAATACCCCACAACACTATTTTCAGTGTTTCCCAGACTACAGTGAACCAAAGCAACTGCCACTCCTAGAAAACAACGTCGCTGATGACCAGTTCCACATTTTAATTTTTTGTTTGTTCCGTGTGGTGGACTAGGCTGGCTACCCGTCAGCTTTTTAGTGCACGCTAAATACACACTATAGTATCGTATGATATAATTACCGTGAAGTCAGAGCCATCACATCAACATACACGGATAGAATTGCAGCAACCAAATCACCATAGCTCGGCTTCACAAACTCCTACATGCATCACCAGGCATCATGATACTACACCATTATGCCATGGCATGCAACAAAAAAGATTAATACAGAGTGACAACAAGAGTCATAATAACCACAGTTTCGAGTGTTTACTTACACAGCTAATACAAGGTGCGATCATGTGCAACAACTACTGAAAGGATTGCTGCAATCATTGCAGCTACCGAACGGGGTATTCAGTTATCATCATCATCATCGTCATCATAACAATGTTTGGAAGATGACAAAAAGATAGATGTAAATATGGCAGTGTCGAAAATTATGTAAAAAAACTTCCTCAAAAAGTTTCATTTTATTTCACCCAAACAACCAGTATCCAGGTTGCTTGGGCAAAAAGAGCAAAGGCTGCTATAAGGGTACACGTCCAAATCTTCCGAGTGCAGCAATTGTGGACACAAACCATTTCTGCCGCAGCCATTTTGGCCACAAGGTACAACATGTAGCAGGATGACCATTTTTGTCACCGATACAGGATGCTCTACTGGCTACTTGTGGACTGTTTACAGGATACAACTGGACTCAGCCTGTATCCAGGCTACACGTACATAAATGCAGCTTAAGATTTCTCGTAAATATAGCTCAGAGTCGAACCTGCGACATTTGCCGACAAATTGCAAATTCGATGCATCACTATACACACCATTGCGCCACTTCACTTGAAGAATATATGCTTGCACAAATAAACAGCAAATATTTTGACAAACCTTTGCAGACTGAGGCTTCACGTGGCAGTAAGTAAGAAAGTCGACAATTGAATGTTTCATGTCATTCAACCTACAACAAGTTCTATCATAAATATTTTCTTCTGATGACAATTATTTCCACAAGGAATTATTAAACAAGTTAAAACAAACTGAACATGTGCAATGTCTTTCGACGCACTGCGCAACGTGTCACATAAACACGTGACTTTTCGCCGAAACATGCAACACTGGAGATAAGGTTTGATAATTCCAAGTCCTTTGGACACGACTTTTCACCAAAACATGCAACACTGGAGATAAGGTTTGATAATTCCAAGTGAGGCGGCCTTTGGACAGTTTGTATACTTGTGGGTGATGGATAGAGCAACTCATCAGTCGTTGGAGCATATACGATGAAAGTTACGATAAAGCTTCTCATAAATGCAGACAAAATGCTAAAAAATCTTCACGTTGCAGCATTTAATTTTACATAGTTTTCGCACTGTTATCCGTAGCAAAATAAAACTTGGTTAATATACATCAATATAAATGTTCGTCAGTGACAGAAACTATTACAAAATTATCTTGAACCATTGTAAAGTAAACTGTGGATTTGTATAGTGCATCGTCGCAAGCATGCCTCTAATAGACTACAGCTTCCTGTAAGTCAACGCTGATCTCAGCTAGCCAGCCACCAGCCATGCATTCAGCAAACACTGCAAGATCACGGATTCGGGCTGGTGTATCACACAATATGCCTGTTTACTCCCCCAGCTTTCGCCAGGTACTCATACCAGCCTGCACAGAGTGCACAGGCTCACACTGAGTAGGCCTGGGTGCCTGGTTCTATGCCGAGGTGGTTTACCTGTCCAAAGATTGTCTTCCACCTAGGGTCCTAGGCACTAACAGGGCCTAACACAGAGTGACTACGGGGGGAGGAGGTACTTTTTTGGCACATCCTGTGCAGTATCGTCCTCATAAAAATGCTTAAAAGACAAACAAAGCTTTAAAATGGCACACATTTAAACATAAAACTTAGAAATTGCAGAAAGACAGATCAGACTGACCGCTTTAAGTCCAGGCTGTCAAGAGCAACGTCAGACAAGCCACTGAAACCAATAACAAGCATTACAACATGCACATACGTGACTGCAACTCAGCAAACAGCATTCAAAATGTGCCTTCTATATTTGTAACGTTGTGCATACATACATTCAATATCCTGTGCCACACTCACATCTCTGTACAGATGTGCTCTCTTATTGATCACAAATTGTTTACACTTCTCTTCAATCTCGCATAACAATTATTATACTGCAGCTTTCTTCGGACTAGCATCAAGCGTCAACTGAAAACATTTATATTCGGGAGTTAGTCAACCACGGCGCATTGTGACTGTTTTACTTATTTTGCACCTTAGAAATACTCTTACTTACTTACTTACTTACTTACTAATCTCGTCCATCTCGGGCAGGCACAGAGGGTTTGACGGTGTCCTTTTTAATCTGTGACCGTTGGCTAATACTGGGTTTAGAGACGCTCAGTATTAGTCGCTGCTTGAACCACTACTGATAACAGATGGCCTCCTCCTGTATGCCTGGCGGTCATCAATGGCTCTGTTCACATGCACCGCTAAATTGGACCCTGGGTATGGTATAGTAGAGTTTAACGTCCCACTCGACACATTATAGGTCATTTCGGAGACGGTTTTATGGGTAAGCTGACCCAACCAACAGTGTAACAGCACTGAAGGACCATGGTTAGTCAACCAAGTCAAGGGCCAATCCCACCACGATGTGAGGTGCACATGAGCTATGGCCGTCCATCATGCAGTAGGTATTATCCGCCAGAGAAACAGTGGTTATAGGCCGAGCAGGGTAAATATCATGGAACAAGGTCTCTCCACTCCATATCCCTCCCTTAGCGGTACACACCTGTCTATAAGGAGAGGTCGCGCAACACCTACACACTACACACACCATCAGGTTAGCCTGGTGGTGTTGCGCAACACTACATTAGTCCCTTCCCTGGGGTTGCGCATTGGGCCAGCCTGTGAGGCAGGCCTCAGCGCTGGCATGCAAAGGGAGCATGTGCCACCCCAAATAAGAAAGAAAGAAAAAAAGACATAAATACAAAATGTCTGTCCAGTCTAGGCTAGTTTAGAGGCAGTAAGTCAACACACTCCATCACAAGTTGATGCCAAGCTTCTCACTCGGTTATCAGACGTTTCCCGGACAGTCACTTTCCCGGACAGACGTTTCCCGGACAAGACGATTCCCGGACAGACGATTCCCGGACAAGACGTTTCCCGGACAGACGTTTCCCGGACAAG
>Ga0209149_1000577_pt1 | contig 15725 bp, 22 predicted proteins | sample WorMetTyACAVOLI2_FD_187423 | JGI IMG/M metagenome (GOLD analysis project Ga0209149, IMG submission 187423) | Marine gutless worms symbiont microbial communities from Max Planck institute for Marine Microbiology, Germany - Olavius algarvensis... ... | reverse complement strand
TAAAAGTGCTAAACCGTTCGGCACTACGACAATTGTATGTGAGTGAGTTCCAGACGGAGGGAGCGCTAACGCTGAAAGCTTTCGCCGACATCGTCAGCGCCATCCGTGGAACAACCAGTAACAGTTCATCAGATGATCGTAATGTTCATGATGGTAGGTAGTCGTTGATGAGATGAGACAGGTAAGCAGGGGTGCCGGTAGAATGAGTCTTATATGTGATGACTGCTATCTTGTAAGTAATCCGCTGACGAATTGGCAACCAATGAAGCTGACGACGTAGGTTGGTGGCACTGGCAGAACGTATATAGCTTCCACATTATTGAAATTGTTTTTGCTCAAATACTGCTTCAGTATCTCCCTAGAGTCTTCGACTTTCTGGGCATAACTAACAACACTTCGCCTCATGAATGCTAGTCTCAAATGTTTCCTCAACAAAAGCACGCTGCTCAAAGTTTTCCTCAACATTACTAATATTTATAGCTTCATGCGTGTTACCTAAAATACAAACTTGATATCCTATCTACCAATGAGGTTGTTGCAAGATAACGTCATTACGTAGGCGACATCATCGGCGTGTATTGTTGTCAGCAGTTATCACGACTGCTGGTGCGTTAATCATTTATCAAGCGTCACGACACGGTGAATCAGCAAGTAGGTGTTAATTTTATGGTGTGAATTTTTATGAGATAATTTTTACCGCGAGACGCGACCTGTCCGTCTGTCACACGCCGGTTATACATATCCTCATTTCCCGTACCTTCAGTGACACAGCTGAGCTTCTATATACAAGTTTCATAGGCTTTACTGCTTGAAAAACTGAAGGTATTAAATTTAATACCTTCAGTTTCCCCGACAAAATTCATGCAAAGTGTTGTGTGATGGATAGATGGACAGACAGACACCTTTAGATAGTATAGCATCGCGCGGTAAAAACTATGTATGTGTTTGATATCAAGCGTAGATTCTTCCAATAGATTCGTAGGTCTGTTCGTTCTTCTCATGTGATCGAGAACAACCTTCAATGTCGTAGCAGGTGTAGCTGTAAGTTCTCGTAGCGATGTTAAGAATGCATCATACTCAACTGTATAATCATAGCTGCAGCTGCTATGAGTACGCATCCGCTCGATCTCTGGAGTCACTCCGCTTTCGCTACTTTCGGAAGACATTCTGTAGTCGTCGTAGTTTTAGCACAGAATGTGATGTGGTTTGGTCATTGTCGATCGCCGACGCTTTGTCTAGGCCCTTGGGGGATGGCGTAGGGTGCCAACATGTCATGTAGCATCGTTAAGATTGGCAAGATGCTAATACACATGTTTATTGAGAAGACGTCTCCGTACATCAAACACTATACGTTGTCACAGCATAGCTGCAGTCATTCATCACTGAATCGCCACTTAACACCTTTAGATAGTATAGCATCGCGCGGTAAAAACTATGTATGTGTTCGATATCAAGCGTAGATTCTTCCGCAGACGCCGCAGAAAATCCATACTGCTGATCCAGGCTGCATTTCCGCTGCGATCAGCGGCGAGCTGATCTTCAGCCATCTCGGCGATCTTCGTGGCCAAGCGTCGCTGGAACTGAGAGACGACCATCAACCACAAGAGCGTGACATCATCCGGATCCGGTACGTCTCCCAGCAGCTGGCGACGGATTAGGGACGGGGACATGTTGCATCGTTAAGATTGGCAAGATGCTAATACACACGTTTATTGTGCGAGCTGCCAAAAAGTTACATAGCATGTGTAGAATGTAATACAACTACTGCAAAGATGACGTTGACGATCAGGTTGGTCCACGGTGGTAACGTTCATCTGATTGATACGGCTGTTCCTGTAATTTTTTTTGAACTACGAGAAACAGCATCACACTCCATATCAATATAGGTCAACACCGGCGTTGACGCCTCGCGTTAAAGCGTTAACTTCTGTCTGAATACCCTCAAGATGCACGTATTCAAGCCGTAGAGTGCGAACGTTATACCTCATTTTTTGTCTTTGATTTGTGATTTTTTTCAACAAGTTTCAACTTACAGATCTAATTTTAGTAATAATAGTAATGAAGTTCTAAGTAATTCAAGGTAATTCAAGGTCAGTCAAAATGACATTATTGAAAAAGGCGTATATAAATATCCAGTAACACCTTGATGTAACCAGGCCATATCTTATACCGTTTCCGAGATATTCCGCGTCAAATTAATAATGTTAAGTAAAAAAATATGCATAATGTTGGAAACTAGGACCGAAACGACCTTATCCTAGCAGAACGAATGATAGACATAAAGGCAGAATGGCGTAGTGGCGCAGAATAGTGAGGCACGTAAAAGAACAGTCCGCTATTCGCCAACGATGCCAAATAGCGTATACATATAACACTGTAAACTACAGTAAAATATCATGCACATACGGTACTATACTATATGAAAAAACAACGTCACGAAGAAATCAACTTCTTCACTGAGGCCCTAAGGTCACGTCCGAGCGTTGCGATTAGCGCAATTCATAACTCATCGTCTACTTTTCATCATGGCTATAGCAACAAGTACAGACTCTGCCTTAACATATTGCATCTCTGGCAATATATATCTCTTAATCTCGTTAACGTAAACTGATCGGTTTATCGTTCACCGCGAGACATATAGGTCCCTATTGGCGACCATCTAATTGAACGTCATTATCCACGTCATGGAGGCGTAACCGTCCCTCCGTAACTGTACGCGCCATGACATATATCTGTGGCATCTATAATAATGACACTAATTAATAGTCATTGGCCACTTCGCTCCACCTCATTAATAATAATATTGATCAATAAGTTAAACTGTAGCGCAAGCGATTTAAAAAAAAATTCAGCCTATATAAAATAAATTGGTGGGCGTAACACATCTCTCTACATCTGTCTACTCATCTCACTTGTCTGCGGCCGTAATATCATCCTCATCATCAACATCAATCGTAACAAATTAATGTAGCCAAATATGTAGGATACACGATCGACTGCGTGGATCTCAACCGCTCCTCAAAAAACCATTGAAGTCACATCTAGCTGTTTGAAAACAAAAATGAAATTCATATCCGGCAAATTATGAAATGTTATCATCATCATCATCATCATCATCAACATCAACAACAATATAATCGCAAAATAACAAACATTGTATCTACACTTACAAAACCTTACGTCAGCAGAGAACACAAAATGTCCAATGTCATGTCCAGGGCACATCGTCACATATCGGCGAGGTCGCATCGACAAATGTCAGTGGACGGCGACTTTTTTTGTGACGACGTACGAAGTAAACGCGACGTAACAGCTGTCAGCCGATTAGGACCCAACTGTCTAGCATGTCACCGACGGCGCTAAGTACGACGGCTAACGCGACGCGGTGATCAGATAGACGGCCAGCTCGGAGCTCGCTGATATCGCCAATCTGTTCTGATGTAGTCAGCGGAAGTGCCCGTATTCTCCACCAATATATCATATTGCATGTTATGATGTATTACGAGAAAGAGACGAGGCAAGACAACCACTTGGTATATACAAAGCGTATATTATACGATGAACGACTAAACTACTCGGCGACAGACTAGAACGATTTCACTCCGATACTCTCTAGCAGACACAGTCACAGACGCACAGAGCTCACTGAGTCCGAGCCAAGCCGAACAACAACAACATCTGACCACAGAAATGTCCGACATACTATTATATACAGTCATTAGATGACGTCAGATTAGGTCACAGCCTAACTAGCCAATAACGTTAACTTCTGTCTTAAGATGCACGTATTCAAGCCGTAGAGCGCGAACGTTATACCTCATTTTTTGTCTTTGATTCATGATTTTTTTCAACAAGTTTTTGAGGACCCGCAACTTCCGCGCGAGAAGTATCTGGATCTGACAGTTTACTGCGAGAAGTACTGACAGCTCTACCACGTGCTGCACTCGACTGGAGTGACACTGGATCTGACAGTTCACTGCTAGAAGTACTGACAGCTCTACCACTTAGACATACTTAGACGTGAAGTGTATGATCTTTCCATCCTCTTTCTGGTGGTCGAGAGAAATAGACATGTGGCTATTTCAACCACAAAGTTTGTAGATGTCTGTCAATTCAATACATAACATACTTACTACTTCGCCGTTGTTGATTGTTATCATCACATCGACGGGGAAGTCAATGTTCACATGCCCTCCAAGGCCACTTTCTACTATTTTCACAGTGGCCTCCTAGACCACCAACAGACTACACAGGAATGAAGAATGATTCACACAGCTAAGTGATATTTTCTATAAAAGTTTGAATATTGTAATGACAAGATATGACGTGAGAATAGTAAATATATTTATATACATTGTATTTACACAATTGGCTAAATTTGCAAGTCTTGGTAATCTTAACTAGGCCTGTAATGAACATTCTATTCACATTGTGTTTGAAGCAAGCAGTAGGCCAGTCTGTGTAGTCTGTACACATTCTCATTTATGTCAACCTCATGGCCAAGAAGATTAGCAAGATCAGTAGGCCAACTAGTGTATTCACATTCGGAGGAAGAATACTGCTTCACCTGAATACAAATGCTCTCACGCCTGTCGCAGGAATGGCGGTCTAGCAGTCTGCAGAGAGCAGAGCCCTGCCGTGTCTACATCCAAACCCCCCAGTAATGAATTCCTGCTTATGCTTTTTTGACTTTGCTTTGCAAGGGAAGGCAGTTCACTGCGAGAAGTACTGACAGCTCTACCACGCCCTGCACTCGACTGGAGTGACACTGGATCTGACAGTTCACTGCGAGAAGTACTGACAGCTCTACCGCGTGCTGCACTCGACTGCAGCGACACTGGATCCGACAGTTCACTGCGAGAAGTACTGACAGCTCTACCACGCCCTGCACTCGACTGCAGCGACACTGGATCTGACAGTTCACTGCGAGAAGTACTGACAGCTCTACCGCGTGCTGCACTCGACTGGAGTGACACTGGATCTGACAGTTCACTGCAAGAAGCTGCGTCTTACTAGTGAAGTTCGGCGGAAACGGTGTGCATTGAGACAGGGTCATATGTCACCAGCGTCACGCCAGCGTACGGCCTCCGGGTGTGTTATAAGCAGGCGCACTTTTTAATTGGTTGTTGCTTGGTGAGCTCATATGACGTTAAGACGGAGTGTCCATCGGACGACGTCGCGCAGATGGACGCACGGAACGTCGACGGAAGAACGTGCGTTCTGTGGACGGTGACGTTGAGAACCGTCGGCTCAGTCCTGCCAGTCGTCAACTGCGGACGAGCGAGAACAGTGCAACGCGGCAACGACACGTAGACCGTCGGCGGCTGAGCGGTGACATCGTCGACGTGGACGTAGACCGGTTGTGTGACCGGTCGCAACGCGCTGGACGCGACGACGACGACGTCGACAACAACGTAGGCTCGGCCTACGTCAGGTGTGAGACTACGGAGGGGAGCGGCCGTCTCATTTCCGCTCCAACAGGAACGACGTCACGACACATCGCGGACATTGAAGATATCCCGTGCAGACAAAGTTGGATCGGCATCAAGTTGTCGGCGTCGCATGTCTTTCTGTTGCTGCTTCAGAGCAACCGCTTTGTCTTGACAATTCAATTTCTGTAATTCTTCCTTCCTCTTTTTTTCTTGTGTTACGACTTTCACTTGCGTTTGTGAAATTATCACACTGGTCTGTGGACGTTGAATGGCAGCAGGACCGCAGTGAACTGAAGTCGTTTGTCTTTGGTAAATCTTTAAAGGTATCTTAACTTCTTACTTCCACTTGTGGACTGTGACTCAACATCATCTTCATAATCGTCGTCATCATCATCACTGACATCATTTGCTGCATCTCTCACCTCACTTGTGGACTGTGACTCAACATCATCTTCATAATCGTCGATACCTTATAAGATAAGATACTTTAAAGATATCTTTCTACATATCGAATGAAGTCGTCTGCATGTTCCGAGCTTTTTCGGTGGAACACTGGTGGTGCGTACACGCAATCGATATGTGGTCAAATTTGGATGTTGTTGGTCACACCCTGTGTAAAGTTGAATAATCCTATGGTTACTTCATGTACTTCGGCAACGAGACGACACACAGCAGTTGTGTGTCGGTTTAGCTCTAGTGTTATTTTTCATACTTAGACATGAAGTGTATGATCTTTCCATCCTCTTTCTGGTGGTCGAGAGAAATAGACATGTGGCTATTTCAACCACAAAGTTTGTAGATGTCTGTCAATTCAATACATAACATACTTTCTACTTCGCCGTTGTTGATCGTTATCATCACATTGATGGGGAAGTCAATGTTCACATCCCCTCCAAGGCCACTTTCTACTATTTTCACAGTGGCCTCGTAGACCACCAACAGACTACACAGGAATGAAGAATGATTCACACATAAAAGTTTGAATATTGTAATGACAAGATACGACGTGAGAATAGTAAATATATTTATATACATTGTATTTACACAATTGGCTAAATTTGCAAGTCTTGGTAATCTTAACTAGGCCTGTAATGAACATTCTATTCATATTGTGTTTGAAGCAAGCAGTAGGCCAGTCTGTGTAGTCTGTACACATTCTCATTTATGTCAACCTCATGGCCAAGAAGATTAGCAAGATTAGTAGGCCAACTAGTGTATTCACATTCGGAGGAAGAATACTGCTTAACCTGAATACAAATGCTCTCACGCCTGTCGCAGGAATGGCGGTCTAGCAGTCTTCAGAGAGCAGAGCCCTGCCGTGTCTACATCCAAACCCCCCAGTCATGAATTCCTGCTTATGCTTTTTTGACTTTGCCCTGCAAGGGAAGGCCGGGCCGTGATGCAGCTTACGTTTGGCAGTCACACTAAACCGTGGTCAGCATAACTGCCCATCATCTGACGCAGGTTAAAATTTCTAGCCATGACTGCTCAAAATGAAAATAAAACTTAAAACGCGACTCAAAATGAGCAGTAGATTGAGCACTTCAATGTATAAACTTTTGGCTTGCTGTTCGTTGCTGATCTTTAGTTTGTGAAGGACCAGAGATACGGTGGGGTCGGCCGACGTCACGACGTCGGCTGCTGCTTTGATGAGCACGGGTATCTTCGCCTGTAGGACGTGGCTGTAATGTGGTGCAGGCTTCAACCCGTGGATTATGGCATATAATGGCATATAAGAGCATGTTTTGGTCCATATTTGGCACGATATGTGCTTACATGTAACGTTGGAAATGTAGTCTTTGGCAGTTTCGTTGATTCCCTGGTTTTTTCCTGGAGCACTGGTGGTGCACACACAGAATCGATTTGCAGTGGAATTTGACGTTGTTGGTCACACCCTGTGTGAAGTTGAATGATCATATAATGAACACTGTATTTCACGTACTTCGGCAACGAGACGACACACAGCAGTTGTCTGTCTCCTTCGATATGAGATCATACATCGGTCAGTCTGTTGGGGTTTGTGGTTGCATAACCTTCCAAATGGCGAAGAAAGTCATGATTAATCTTTTGTTTACAAGTTCGTTTATTTCAACTTGGGTCATATTCTCCATCTGAATCTGTGGTGAAATCATACACACATTCATCGTAAACATCTAAATACACACATAATTCACATACTGCCTGCAAGTCTGAGGATGCAGGTGGTAAATAAATCAGCAGTTGACTACAATATACGTCTTTGTCTTGTATGTACGTCTACACATACTGGAGGTGGTGTACACTACAGACGAACAATACGAAACTCAAGTCTTTTCGCATGAAGAATGAACTGTCGAACAAAAACAAACTCGCATTGTCTAAATGTTGTGACAAACCGACGTAATATAGCGTAATATAACGTAACGTAAACAATCGTCACCTCTTTCTCCTCCTCGCAGATACATATCGTATGCTTTAACCCGTTGATTATCCTAGTCAGAGTCCATGTCATACGTTGTCTTCAGTTGCTGGTACACGCTAATATAGGCCTATACACCATATACAGGTATAACAACTAGCAGCACATGCGGCATGCATCGCCTTAGGCAATACAGTCAGCTGACCGTTCGTGTAGCTACATACAGGGTGGCCAAAAACGAGTCAACGACCGATTCTGCAGTAATTACTTTTTTTGTTTATAATTTTCGTTGCGCTGTGGCACCACCCCATAGCGAAAACGTAGCTCAGATCTATTTGTACAATGTTAATAAAACGACAGCAGAATTCACAGAGAACAAAAAATTACAGTCACTGTGAGGCAAGCAAGTACACGCAATCAGTTGTGACCACGCTGTATAATTATGTATAACGATACGCTAGCGACTTGAAGCAGCAGCCAGTCGACTGTACGATACGAGGCTATGTGTAACTACGATGAATTCACTATAGGTAAGTTCTTTGTTGTTGCGCACACTAAATTGTTCAAAAACGACGGCGTTAATCCATGTCTTCTACGTCTACCGGCGAAGTCCATGCCATTAGTTCTGCTCTGCTGTCTAATTGAAGACGCCTTGCTTCTTTCTGCTCGCTTTTGAACGTAGCCAGTTCCTTCTGTTGTTCCAGCTTCAAAAGAGCCTCTTTCCGCCCTTTCTCGTTCTTTAAGACGTCAATTAATGTTTGCGATAAAATGAGGCTGTTCTGAGCACGAACAATGGCTGCGTTAAGATGAGACAAACTTTGAAACTCCAGATTTCTCATGAGTTGATCTATAGCTGCGACATCATTGAAATTGTTTTTGCTCAAATACTGTTTCAGTATCTCTCTAGAGTCTTCGACTTTCTGAGCGAAACTAACAACACTTCGTCGCGTATTCCAGTTGTACGCCATGAATGCGAGCCTCAAATGTTTCCTCAGCAAAAGCGCTCTGCTCAAATTTTTCCTCACGATGAGCAGAAATGTGAGGACTAATATATATAGATTCGTGTGTGTTACTAAAAATATCGTATCTACCAATGAGGTCGTTGCAAGATAACATTACGTAGGACGTTATACGTAGGCGACATCATGTGTCAGCAGCGCTTTGTCTACTTTCACGACGCGCTGAATCAGCACGTGGGTGTGAATTTTCATGAGATAACGGTGATTCCGTGGGCTAGAGAGATACAAGTTTCAAGAAAGGGTGATACGATGCAGGGTGATTTAGATATGGGTGGTTATGAGGGGAAGAGAGACCAATACGCAAAGAATTTATAGATGGCAGCTGGAAGCGTCCACAGATGGAGAAAATTTTTTGTCGCTGTTTAGTGCGCCGAATCCGACTTATCTTGGAAATGAAGTCCAACAATTTGAAGTCGACACTCTTCACAAATATAACTGCTACAGGTTATTGTGTTTAGAAGCTGAACCCTAAAACCCATGCAATTATTTATTTATTCAGACTAGTTGAGTATTACTACTGTAATACTCAACTAGACAGATCAGAGATACAAATTTCATAGGCTTTACTGAAGAGGTGTTAATATTTTCTTCCCTACGATACGATACGATAGTGTGTATTTAACGTGCAGTAAAAAGCTGACAGGTAGCCTATCTGTGGCTGTCGTTTCCCTAACAAAGTAAGCATCGGTTAATTAGTTAAAGAGAGTGGTATTATATGTTTCAGCATGCTCGACTTACTAATACTGTTATTTGTTTTTATTCTAGCTTAATAGCCTTAATCTTACATTTATAGGTTTTACCATCTTATAAGTTATTTTCATATCCTATCCATCATATAAACCTTGAATTGCACTAAATAGCCTTTTTGTGCTGATGTGCTGTTAAGAAACTACACACTCACCCCAAAGTGTGTCAGCTGTCGACGATTTCTGCCCACCCTTTGCTTCGATGCGAGTGACAAATGCCAATCATGTACTGAAAAGCGGACTTGAAACAGGAACAGATCTGCACTTAACAATACAGTCTAAGAACACGATATGAACTTGCGACCAGGCGAAAAAGCTTTAGAAGAATTAGTCAAAAACACATCGCCGGCTTTAAACGAGATGACAGCTGATTATTTATGGAGACATCGGTAAATAACACATAACTTGTAAATAAATAAAACAAACAACAGTTTCATGTTGTCATACTTTTTCGAAAAGAAACAAAAATAGACTACTGGGCTTACTTACTTTATTCGAACAGCATTCAAATATTCAAACAGCAAAAATAAATGTTCGCAGCAAATATCCAAGTAATGCTCAGGGCAATAATGTTACATCATTGTTTCCAGTCGTGCCAGCAGCGGCAGTATGAAGCGCAGAACATCAATCAAATTTCGAATAATGCCGTAGAATTCATTGAGGGCAATCTCCGGTTGGTCCAGTTAAGCGAAAGTTAGATTTTGTTCCAGTGGTGATGGTGGCGATGGTTGTGGTGACGATGATAGTGGTGTGTAATCAGCGTCTGCGTAGTAGTAGTTGTAGTCTATTTTTACCTCGAATGGCACTGAATGGCCTGTTTTTGTGCTGATGTACCGTTAAGAACTACTCTCCCCCCACCCATTGTAGTACAGTGGTGGTGGTGGTGATGGTGATGTTGCCGAGTAGCTGTCGTCACTAATATAAATTACTTTTCTTTTCTCTGGCTGCTGCTGCTGTCCACTTGCTAAACACGTAAATCGAAAAAAATAATTACAATGAACACAAAGGAAAACTCATCGCATGCATTGATGATGACTACAAACCAGAATTTATTTATCCAGTTGTTAAAGTCAAGCCTGAAGACCTGCAAGATATGAAACAGGAACTTGCTGATGACTATAATACCGAACATCCATGCTTTACTATACAACTAAGTTATGTGCATCTGGTTTGTCATGAGAACAAGACTGTTCCTCAGTAATTTGAGAGTGAGAAACAAAAGAAACAACTACTACAGAAAATCATGCATTATAGTTTGTGAATTTTTGCTGAGTGGACTCTTAAGCGCTCGTTCAGAAGTAACTGTCCAAGAACATACCATACAGTTGAATGATTGCACCGTTTGCACATTATCAGGTCTGTGTGATTATTTCGTCCATTTTGATGTGGTTTTGAAAAGTGTTCAGTGGGCTTGTGAAGATTTCGGGCTGAGACTTTTCACCACTGCTGCATATGTGTACAGGATGAAGATTCAGCATTTGAGAGTTTTCCGCATTCACAATGCGGCCATTTCTATACAAACAGGCGTGAATAGTGACACACTTCAACCTCGTGCCAAGTGAAACTATCTCAGTTTCACTTGACATGCTTTCTCTATTTCTGACTGAACCTGGCGTGGTACTGGTAGTGCAACGGTATCCACTCCTTCAAGCACATCAAAATGTGAGCCATTAAACAAACGTAGCTGCTGTTATTGTGTGTCACGTCGCTGTATGTGAGCCTGCGCTTCAACTGGCGACAGTACAGAAATACGGTTATATTATGTATCATTGCGACTGCCAATATATTGCTGTCCTCCATCCAGAGAATGGAAGGTACAGACCATACTGCAACATCTGTCACTATTACCGTTATCTGCATTTGATGGATGGATAAATTTGAGTTGTTTTGCCAAACTCTGTTCCACATAGTCTTTTTTATGAATCACTTTCATATCCCTCATGTTTTGTCATATGATGGAAGAACCATTCTGTGACATCTTCTTCAATGTTCCACTCATCAGTATTGACCTCATGCTGCTGAAACGGGTGAAAAAGCTAGTTGATAGATATTTAGTGCAAATTTTGAGTTCTTCTTGAGTAGACAATTTTCTAATGAAGTAAGTTGGTGCCAGCACAATAGACCTTGCATCTCGTAGTCTGTATTAAGCGTTGGGATATAGCTCTGGAAATGCTTTGAGATCAAGGTAATTATTATAGATACTGCGGCTGGGTGAATACCGTTGATGTCTTCACTGTATAGGGATGTAAACAGAGTATTCACAGCAGCAAAAACCATGTTATGTCACGTTTCTCAGAAGAAGTTACAGCAGTTCTGTTAACCTTAAGACGCAATTACTTCGACATGAAGGTGTGAAGCTATATGTTTGCAGTGAATATCCAGAGCTTTTCTATACAGCAGCTGAATTGAATCTCATCAGCAGGTACCTTGGACTACAACCAATTGTTCCATGATGTAAAATAGTGGAGGATACAAAGAACACTACACTTGACTGATATGACTGATGATTCATGTGTACTACAAATGATTGAGATAGTTCCACTTGAGAGAACATCTGATGATGACTACAAACCAGAATTTATTTATCCAGTTGTTGAAGTCAAGCCTGAAGACCTCCAAGATGTGAAACACTGAAGATATATTTTTATTACTCAAGTAAGATCTGCATGCATCTGAGGAAAAACTCGTGTTACTTTGTTTACATGTATTAATAAACAAGTAAATCAGTAAAGCAGTGAATCATTCAGTAATGTAGTCAGTAAGTTGTGCAGTTTTTTTGTGAATCACTTTCATATCCGTCATTTGTTGTCGTATGATAGAAGAACCATTCGAAAACATCATCGTCCATGTTTCACTCATCCAGAGAGCAGCTATTATCATATTACAGTGATCAAGGATGACCGTCGTTGATTTAGACATTGTAGAGGATATGAAGAACACTCCACTGGCTGATGAGACTGATGATTTGTGTGTACTACGATTGATTGAGATAGGTCCACTTCTTGACAGAACATCTGATGATGACTACAAACCAGAATTTATTGATCCAGTTGTTGAAGTCAAGCCTGAAGACCTCCACGATGTGAAACAGTAACCTGCTGATGACTATAATACTGAACATCCATGCTTTACTATACAACTAAGTTATGTGCATCTGGTTTGTCCTGAGAACAAGACTGTACCTCAGTAGTTCGAGAGTGAGAAACAAAAGATGTGTCATCAAATTCTTTGATTTATTTGATAATATTGAAGCACATAAAATCATCGATTTTATTAAAGAAACTTGTGCTGATGTCCCGTTAAGAAACTACACACTCACTCACTCAAATTCTTTGTAGACCTACATAGATCGGTGTAAAGACAGTTACCTTTGAATGACGTCATCCAGATTAGCTACGTGTGCTGGTGGTGCAAGTGGTGTTTGAATGTCGTTGCGAACGCTGCTTTTAAGCTCAGCATAGACGGCCTGCAGCCGTGTTTCTTCCCATTCAGCGACCAGAGCGTCATTTGTCTGTCTGATGCAGTGCAACGTGGTTTTCAACTTGAGCTGTAGCCTCAACTCGTTGCTGTTCAGCACCAAAGCTCCCATTTGCTTCTATTTTTACCTCGAATGGCACTGAATGGCCTGTTTTTGTTTGTGCTGATGTGCCGTTAAGTACTCTCTCTCTCTGGCGGTCTGATGTCCAACTGTTATGACGACCGACAGATGGATGATGGTGACGTTGTCTTCGTAGCCTCGTAGGTCAGTTTGCCATCATGGTCAATCGTTTCCTGATATTTTCACTGGAAATGTTTTATGACAAAGTACGCATCGTAACATTTAAGGTTGTGAAAGACTACAAGGAGGCAGTATTCGTTACATAGTTACATCGCATATCAACGGCAATGAACAATTGGTTCTCACCATATATTCTAACATGCACTGAACACCAAACGACTACAGGCATGAATGCTTAATCTGCCAGCCAAAAAACATTAGAACTGTACCAGGAAGATTCCGATGTGTATTACGAGAATGCTGTTCAGTGTCATCTCTCGTCTCCGACTCCATGTCACAAGCTGTACCAGAAAGATGCTGCAGTTTACTCGGAGGATGCTGTTCTATACCGCTGCCTGTCCTATCAGCCTGCTAATACAAACCAACACAGACATTAGTCTACGCTGAATTATTAACAGTGTTGTTCATATCTGGATGTATGTAGAATTGTGCTGATGTGCCGTTAAGCAACTACACACTCACTCACTCACTCTGTAGAATAGTGTGGCCCATAGAAAAAGGTTTGAAAAGTCTTGCTCTCACCAGCTGCAAAGTTTCTCCATACCCGAATGAACTCACAGTAAAAATTTCATAATTTTTCAGTAATGTTTTTGGGTCCCCCAAGTATGTCAAACATAAGCGATGATTATGTGTGATATGCATCATGTACTGCGTTTACGATGAATATAACAGTGAGACTTTCGTGTTTTATGAACTCTGTCATGAGTTCAAGAATTACTATTGACTATATTTACCGATGGCTGTAAAGAAGGTAACAGAGTTGCTGCTGCTGTGGTCCATCGAGACAATACTAACTGAGAGCTGAATTATATGCCCTTCTGCTTGCGATAGATGGTCCGGCGCTCAAAAGAAAAGAATTTTGTAATCTTTTCTGATTCCATGTCAAGTCTGCAATCTATCTACGGCTTTAATCTTGACTCAGATCTCGTCCAAAAGTTTCTGAAGGACTACACCATCCTAGCAAAAAATGGAAAAAACATTATTCTCTGCTGGATCCCAAAGCGGAAACTGTAGGCTTGCCTCGTAGAGTTGTATTAGGAGATATGAATGAGATCTGGAAAACCCGCAGTTCTGTTTCGTCAGTCGTTCAAAATGCCTGCTATTTGACACCCTATTCCTTAACTAGTTCAGAATGAGCATTGATTGTGTGGTGCTGTCTTTCGCTGTCATGAAGATGGCTCAGCCTAAAAAGAAAAAAATAATAATCTATTACTTTAGTTAATAGTGTAAAACTTCAGCTATATTTTATTCAGTAGTCTTTTTCTACTTTTTTTTGACAAACTGTCTACGTCTGAATAATTTCTTTGTAGACTTACATAGATCGGTGTAATGATAATTACATTCCAGATTAGCCTTTTTGTGCTGATGTGCCGTTAAGCAACTACACACTCACTCTTAGCTTCGTGTGCCGGTGGTGGAAGTGGTATTCGAATGTGGTTGTGAACGCTGCTTTTAAACTCAGCGTAGACGGCCTGCAGCCGTGTTTCTTCCCGTTCAGTGACCAGAGCGTCATTTGTCTGTCTGACGTGTTCATAAATTTTTGCAAACATTGCAACGTGGTTTAAAACTTGAGCTGCAGCCTCAACTCGTTGCTGGTCATGCACCAAAGCTAGCAGTTGTCTGAATAATGCGTGCGTTTGATCTTTAAAGAACAGTCGCTCCACTGTTGAAAGACTTACTAAATGTGGAATTCCTTGGATTATCAACCAAAATATCAAAATGCAAACAGTTGACTCACCGTGGACTGTAATTCGTCCTGTGTTGTGTTGTGATGACTGATGACAAACGTGCTGCGTGTCATCTCAACGCCATGATACACGCTCTTCAACTCAGTGGCAGTGAATTCTGCAGTCGTCTCTGTTGGATCCCAAAGTGGAAACTGTAGGCTTGCCTCGTAGAGTTGTGTTAGGAAATATGCATAAGATCGGGAAAACCCGCAGTGTCGTTTCTTCAGTCGTTTAAAATGCCTGCTATTTGACACCCTATTCCTTAACTGCAGCCGAGTTCACAACGAGCATTGATTGTGTGGTGCTGTCTTTTGCTGTCATGAAGATGCCTCAGCCTAAAAAGAAAAAAAATTAATAATCTATTACTTTTAGTTAATACTGTAAAACTCCAACTATATTTCGTTTTTCTCAGTAATGAACGTCGTTATCTCAGGCCTCTGTTGCTTGACAACTCATTTTTTATTGGTAGCAAACCCATAGAATTTGTGTCTTCATTCTGTCATCTTGGCCATGTTATTACCGATAATCGGGATGACGGCCCTGATATCACTAAAAGGTCAGGCGATTTCATTGGCCAGGTTAACAATCTATTATGTTTTTTTGGCAAGCTGTCCTCTGATGTCAA
>Ga0209149_1000576_pt1 | contig 15731 bp, 10 predicted proteins | sample WorMetTyACAVOLI2_FD_187423 | JGI IMG/M metagenome (GOLD analysis project Ga0209149, IMG submission 187423) | Marine gutless worms symbiont microbial communities from Max Planck institute for Marine Microbiology, Germany - Olavius algarvensis... ... | reverse complement strand
TAACCTGTTGAAATTCGTAGCTGTGAAAAGGAAATTACACGCAGAACAAGACTGGGTTCTTCGACAGACGTTTAATTCTTATGAGTAACTAAGCGATGACGACTAGGGCTTGTATGAAGTGCGTCCGAATTAAGAGCTGCGACGACTGCCGACGATTCTTGGTGCACGAGTGAAGTTGCTATTTTATTGATGCGTTTGCCCGCGGCGTGTCCGCGATGACGTCATGCAGCGCCGTGTCACGCATGCGCACTGGCATGCTGTTGTTATTTCCGGCCTGCAGTAACAATAACAATAACGGAATCCACAGTTAAAGTCACAAACTAGCGTGACGATCGCAGACAACTCTCACAGTTTTACAGGTACTTCTGGCAAGTTAAGAATGGTTTACATGGTATTGTAGAAATAGCAACAACTCAGTGCAGCTAAATGGGGTAATGGTATGACTGCATGCTGCACCACAGGTCCTGTTATCCGTTACTGCGGGTAACGAATGGCCGCAGAATGTGCTGCGGTACCATTAGCTCGAGCCAGTAAACTTCCAGTTGCGAGATTGTAGAGTTCTGCTGGTCACGAGTCTCTCTCGCTTAAGTAGCGCTGTTTAACAAGATATGCAGCCCCGATGACCGATACGATATGTTTGACTTCTGAACTTTATCGTAGTTACATGAGATTACGTAGTCAACAAGTCTGAAGTTCGTATCGCTATATATACCCGTTAGATTATCCTAGTGCATTTGTCGGGTATACAATACTTTGACCTCATTATCTTGACCTTTGATCTTTTAACTGTGCAAGTTCTTGGTATGTAAAAAAACTCGGTTACGTCATTGCTACTAAGTTTGAAGACGGTTGGCCTTCCATTCATCAGTTATGTTGCATGTCGTGGCTTGGGTTTCATGTGATGGCCTGGTTATTTGATCTTTGTCCTCGTGGATCTTGAATTGGTGTCGCGAGTTACTGTCGCTATGGACAACCTGCAAAGTAGACAAGCACGGGACAGACAGACAGACGGACAGACAGACGGGATACAATGTGTAATTTGGCATCATAAGTGGATGATGGCATAATGAAAGCGTGTTTGATAACATGTTGTTTTCTGCAGCAAATGTCCGGACTTGTAATACGTTGTCGTAATAGCTAACCAGTACATAACTACACAAATACGGATTCTGTTCGATATTCATTCAAGTGCATTTGATTAAATATCGAACTGTCCAAGGTGTTTTAATCATTGTCTTATTGTCATCGAGCTCATAAAGTTGTTAGTAATAAGGCAATGATTAAAACATCATGAACAGTTAAATGTCTAAGTTTTACAACTGTTATCAGTATGTGCAATGTGTGGATTTTAGTGAAAATGACATGACGCGTACTCACTACAGGAGTGTGTACTGCTGTACCGATTGAACCCGCCTGTCTGTCTGTCTGTCCCGCGCCTACGCTAACCCAACCATGGAAGAATGCAACCTTTAAATTGCAGGGGAAGCAGTATGTCATGTTGACCACCGGGGCCGCATATCTTACTGTTTGTCATGCTGATGCGTATGATTGATAAGGCCAACGACAACGAACGCGAGAAATAATCGTTTCATTTGATACGCTCGCATTCAATTAATGATTGATTCGTGAATAATGCAAGCGCAATGCGAGGCCTGTTTCATCCGCTGCAGTTGCTGATAGCGGCGTTGGTGTGTTGATGAGGGGAGATGACGGCACTGGGTCCATGGTCGCATCATAGCGTGACTGCGAGGTCTCCGGTGCAATACGAGTGCTTTGTCGACGTTCACAAATTGCCGCCAGCTGCAGCAGTCGCGGTCGCATAATAAACGTTATTTTTACAGTCTAATTACAACCGATATCTTCTTGCTGAAGTGCATGTCATTTTAATGTTCTGCATAAATCTTGAATTGCTGGTTTCCGAACTGATTAAGAGAACCAGAACACGATGCTGTGTAGAAGTATAGGAGAGTACTAGATGTATACACAGGCGCGCGGAGCTGACTGGCTGTAGTGGCAAGACATGGGTCTGTCCCAGTGGGAGTCGTCGCCGGGCCATGGATCGAGGCGATCGTCTCGTGGGATTGCGACCCGACCGATCGCCCTACGACCAATCCGTCACCGCCAGTTTGACAAGGTGCTTTCCTCCTGCTTGCTGCGCCCGGTCTCACGGTGCCCTGGCCTGCCCGGAGAGGGAGACATTAGACCAATCAAGACGTGCCATACCTACTACAAGTTATGGAACAGCCCCTGTTGTCGCGCGGCTAATGTATTCCATCAGCGGTCGTCAGAGAGTGGGCGGACTGGACGCTGGTGGGTGAGATCGGACCAGCCGAAACGAGGTTGAAGAGGAAAATGAACGCGAGGCGATGACAATCGGCCGACGACGCGCCGTCACCGTGTGATCGTGAGGCCATCGAGTGTCTTCCTCATTGCGTTGATCTCTGCCCCCTCTCCATCTCCCTTTCTGTCTCCTGTTTGTCTTTCTCTGTTTATGTCTGCAGTCGCCTTTACTCAACATTGTGCACCTATTCGTGCACAAAATATAAAAAAAATACATTAGTCGTAACTTCATTAATACATTTCTGAGTAAGGAATTTGTAGCTGCTGCTGCTGCTGATTCGTGACAAAATGAGAATCTGCTTATCGACAACATTAGCCATGCTTATAGTACTCCAGTGCAGAGGCTCTGTTGTTTTTGGGTCCACTGTACTTTCACCCATGTGGCCAGGAACTTTTGCATAATAGATTTAACCATTTTAATTACAGCTGGATTTTGTTGTACTTAGACGGTGTGTATGCGTGTTACGATGCTGCAGAGTGTGGACACGTGCATAGAACTGAGTGACAGAAGCGGAGTATTTTGGTATACCTCCAGACACTCATCCACAAGCCCGTAAGACTGCGAAACACTAATAGGAAGTCATAGTGTATCTATCGGATAGAGCCATTTTCGATGACCTTGAGTGACCTTAAAGGTCGTTTCAGCTATTATAAACTTTTCTGTCTTTTATCTCCAGTATCTTATAGAAGTGAAAAGTATTAGCTGGGATGCAGGTTACCGACGAAATGAAATTATGTACGTGCCATGCTATTGTTTTAACTGTCGTAACCGAGTTGAAGGATTTCGCAATGTCACAGGCAGTCACCTAAGCTAAACAAGTGGTAATATCTCGAAAACAGTGCAAGATAGAGACAGCGTTACTGATTACGGACCACGAATAGAAAGTGGTGTATCTCTGCAGGTGACGGTGTACTATTATAATGGTGCACAAACATACGAGCAGTTCTTACAGGTTGGTTGACTGTATCGGGCTTTGATCTTGCTTGGTTTAGCTCTCTATCTTCCAAGCGCCTCTGTGGCTTTGGTCTTAATGGTGCTGTATAGATACTAATTTTTTTTTGCTTACATCCTTCTCTTTACCTTTTAGTGAGCTGAACCTGGTGGGATTGGCCCTTGACGTGGTTGACTAACCATCGTCCTTCAATGCTATGACACTGTTGGTTGGGTCATGTGACCCGTAAAACCGTATCCGAAATGACCTATATTGTGTCGAGTGGGACGTTAACTCTACTATACCATACTCTGGTGACGGACTTCATTGCTGATGATCACGAGTGACTTTTAAAGGCCATTCCAACCTTTTTAGATTTGGTATTTATATTTCTTAGAAATTCATACAGAGTCTTTGTGACCTTGAGTGTCAACTCTAGGTCATTCAAGGTAATTCAAGATCAACGTCGGAAAAGGGAGATAATTAACTTAAAGTGACACGTGGTGAACTTTGTGTTGCGACGTATCAACTAATACGGACCTTTGCGCGGTTTCTCTGAGACAGGTGAGCTTGTTATTAGTAAAAGTGCAATGAAATAGAGAGCCGATCTTCTCACTGGACTAGGCACCAAGTGACAGTAGTACTGCCGGTGTCTGGCATAGCTGTCCGCATGGCGTCGTCCCCGGACGATCCCGAGTCAATCTGTCCTGACGGCGCCCGATTCCCCGGTGGCCGAACACGTACGTTGGCCGCCGAGGCCGGTCGGGCGGGCTGAGCCGGTACCGGCCACGCCGCAGCCGAGCCCCGCAGCAGATGAGTAACCCAACGCGCGTGTAATTGTTTATCTTCATCGGCGACGCGCGCCGTCGATTTTCGCTGCAGTCGACGATAAATCTCTCGTGCGCGGCATTGCCGTCACAACAGCTGATGTACTGCCGTAGTACTGCATTTCAATGAATCTGCCAAACTTCCACCAATTTTGAACACCTCGTTTACTATGTAGTTTTTGCGAGTCTTTAGTAATCTGCTAAATTTTCGAAAATGTGTAAAAGAAGGAGTATAAGTCAGTCAGCATCGGCATTATGAATTAAAAGCTCTGGGAAGGTTCACCAAGGTAAAAGAGAATCTACACATAAGTTTTGCGACTTCTTGTAACTGCATTTTCGACTGTCTAATAAATGTGACGAAGTGTCAACGAAGTGTCAATACGAAAATGAAAAAAAAACTTGTAATCAAGAACGCGAGGTCACTCATCACTGCCTGAGACAGATATGACTACTGAAATATGAAGTCAATATGAATGACATACAAGAAACTGAAAATATGATTTCTGTTAATTGTTTTACCGACCTTTAAAAATGTTGGGCAAGTCGAGCGTTTAAATATGATACAAAAAGTTATCTGATAATTACAGCAAGCCAGGAATGTCATATGCATATTATTTTACCTGTATATAGCTTATTATTAGTTAATAGCAAATGTCTACGCCCCTATTTTTTTATTAAACGACTATTTTACCAAGAAGTTATTGTGTATTTCTCGATGGAGTGTCGTCGGGAAATCGGCCTAAAACGCTAACAACACACAACAAACTGCAGAGTGATGAATAACTAAGCCAGTCATTTTGTGTGTAGGTTTTTTCTCAAGTTCTTCATGAAGTGCAATCAAAACTGTCTCAAGAACGCTGGAAATCCGCGAGACATGCGCAGATTTCAGGTAAGTATTATAAACATGCAGGTACTCGTCGTTGTCGTCGTTGTCAAGGTAACTCAACACTGTCGATAGACCACGTGCATCCATTCAGTTGCTAGGTGTTGTTATCAACGACTCACTGACTTGGGATGACCACGTTGCAGCAATTTGTTCGAAAGCCAGTAAGCGGTTATACTTTCTAAAATTACTAAAGCGCTCTGGACTGACTACCGACGACTTAACATTGTACTACCAAAGTGTTATCAGATATGTATTGGAATATGCGTGCCCTCTCTGGCACTCCAGTTTATGTGCTGCAAAAATCGATAGAATTGAGTCAATTCAGCGTCGGGCGCTACGCATAATTACAGGCATAAAGAACATAAATATCTCCGAACTTGAACTTCCTTAGTCTGAGTGAGAGACGTGACGAACAGACATTGCGGGTCTTTACAAGAATGACCTTACAAGAATGACCAACAAAGTGAACTGTCTACATCATTTACTGCCACCACAGCGAGACACCTTCATACTTGATAAACTGCGTGACCGCAAACAGTATCCTGTTCCCTATGCCAGAACAGCACGTTTCCAATATTCGTTTCTACTCTATGCACTGAGAACATACCAATGACATTTCTTCTGATGTCACTTACCGACATATATTTTTTTGGTATCTAGTCATTTGCATTTTGTATTACTCTGCATTCTATTGTATAGGCCTACTGCATCTTTTTATCTAGCCATTGCATGATTGGCTGCAATACTAATAAAATCAGGATGATGACTGTTTGGCAATTTATTTATCGGGAAGCCGAACAACAGTTAAAGGTTATTCTAGATTGAACAGATAATCAGTGCAATTCAGACAAAATTTGGACAAAACAGCGGTGGTTGGTAGGTGTAATTAAGACTGCGCGAGCAACTGAGTTTTGCGCACGTTATAATTTTTTTGAAAGTTTGCGTGGTCAGTGCGTGAATAAACAAGAGAAGCAGCTACGGTGCGTGTCGTTCCCGCTTGATGTGACGCAATGCTTAGGTGTGAATATGTGCAGATCTGCGAACAACCGAGATATGATTGTTGATACTAAAAATTACTGTCAAGAATAACTTAGAGGAATTTTATCAGAAGGAGAGATCACAGATGATTGATGATGATGATGATGAAGCTTAGCTGGTGCGGTATACATGTAGGTGGCAATATCGACGAGTGCTGACTGCGAGGGCGCGCTACTCGCCGTCTCTGACAACATGTTTGTACACAACAATTCCAAGCACGGACGACGTGGACGTAGGCTAGATCCAGTCGAAGCAGGTTCCATATCCTAATTGCTACTGTTGTATTTACTTACTTTTACCGATATACCACCTGTTTTGTAGCTGAAAATGACAAAATAAAAATAATTATTTCATGACCTACTTTTGTCTCCTATGTCTCAACACAGTGACTGGAGTGAGTTAACGTGCCATAACTCACTCCACTGAACCGTGACCAACCGTGGTCACAGTTCACAGTTTGGACGCCCGCTGCAATACCACCACACAGCGAGAACAACAGTGCAATGAAACACAAAGCAACTTTCTGTGATCAGCTGAAACACAATACCAAGAAAACGCACAAAAGAGCGTTGCCGCGACTTACAGTATCATAATGATAAATGAATCAAATAAACGCAAAACTCAACGACGGCTACAACGTACGGCGGTTTATGTAATAACGCACGGAACGTACGCAATCCTCGTGTGTAAAAAATTAACTCAACGTACGTAATGCACAAAATTGAACGCACGCACGCAAAGCAAGGGACAACATCACACAACCGGGACCATAGTTCGACGTAATCCAATAGAGATAGTCCAATACGTGCAGTACCGCAACGCTCCTCAGCATAAAACTAACGCGAATAGTCGCCTATCTTGACTACTCACAACGTCATTTAGGGTAAAGGCCCGTTTATAGCGACACAACTCAACTCAACTGAACTCAACTCGACGTCGAGTTGTCGACACGTTCACAGCGTGAACAACAGTTGACTCAGTTTGTAGGTCGTGACGTCATAAACAAAAACACGACTGACTTGGCCGTACGCTGTTCAACTGGGTCAGTTGAGTTCAGTTGAGTTGAGTTGTGTCGCTATAAACACCCCTTTAGACTCTGTAACAGTTCGGGGGGAGTACGTCTGTGGGGTAAATGTCCGGTTACTCCGCGCCACACGCTTATTTATCCCGCACGTGACGTAGAGTCGGAAATAGACGAAAAGTACTAACGAAACAGAAGACGAAACGACCGGAAGATTCAGCGCTTGTTCGGGCCGCTACGTTACGTTAACATCGGAACCGATTTACTGTCACGTGACCAAATTAACAGCGCCATTTCGAGCGCTATTACCCGCAGTCGCCGTCGCCGCCCGTTGTCACGAATTACCTCCGGTTTTCTTGTGTTTCTCTGCGTTTTCACTTGCGCGAGTCACAGCGTAGGATGTCAAATAGTGCATTTCACATAATTATAGCACTTTACAGCAAAACATCGACTTAGGTCTGTCTGTGGGAATAAAGTTACTGACACCTGCGTTGTTGTCTCTGGCGTTCGTTTTTGGCCTTGAACGTTGACTCCTTGCTATAATAACACTATAGCGTAATAGATTCCATGAGGTAACCTCCTGCAGACATCCTCCCGCATATTACCCTCCCCCTAAAAAATATCTCCCGGAGGTAACCCCCACGAAGTATAGCAACATTCTTAAAGCGAAAATTTGAAAACTGCCACTAACCCGTAATCCTGACCCTATCCGACTTACAAGGCGGAGACATGACCCTAACCGACTCACGGGTATTTTCTCTAGGGGGCTAATTTCCGCGGGGATGTCTTCAATGGAGTACCTCCGCGCACCAGCATAATACAACTGCACCGTTCTTAAACGATTCAACGGAGAATTCAATAGAAGACGGCGGTACTGACTTCACTTCAGCGCCAGGCGATGCTCAGTCGTCACGTGAGACACGCGACTGTCAGCGTACCGCAGATTACGCTCGTCGACAACTCCACTCCGCTGTTGTCCAAGCCTTCAGTCACCAAAGCATGGCTCGTCGCGTTTGTCGTTATTTTCAACCTGACGTCTTGGACAGTTCACGGAAGTCTGTAAATGACTGTCTTCAAAACTCGACTGAAAACATTGCTGTTTATTCCTTTAGAATGCGGAGCCAATTATATTGCCTTATCGAATAATATGAACTTGGTACACTGTCTGTTACATTTGGTACAGCGAGGAGGAGACTGGGCGGGGCCGCAGCCCGCCCAGGCCCCTCTTCGCTGTACCAAATGTTAACAACCCACTCATCAACGGCCAGTGTACCAATCACCGTATTGCTGTATAATGGTCCGTTGCTTCGCGGTTTTAATGCAGCAATTAAAGGGTCAAAGTATAGAATTTAATTAACACATGACTGGTTCGCTAGCGCCTCTGAAGTTGCGACCGCATGGTGCTATAGAAAACTGACCATTATTATTTTATAAATTTCAGGCATTAAATATAAAGCCGTATAAGAGAAAATAGTAATATCTGCAGAGAAGTCTGTTAGTCTGTCTATGGCAAGTGCCAGGTGAATAGCAGCGCTCTTCATAGTGACTGACAAGCACCTGCTGCTGCTGTCGTCCACACGAAGACGCTAATTAGTACTGTAGATTTGGTGACCGACCAACCCTCCCGGACAAACCCCCCTAAGTCATAACCCTCCCCATTCTTTACTTGCGTAGGACAGAACTTCGTGGGTCGTTAGCGTCTTGACCCCACCTCGTGGGTCGGATAGGGTTAGGAGTACGGGTGAGTGCCAGTTTTCCAAAAATTCTCCGCCGGGTTCTGTCCTATGATAGCGAAGAAGGGGGTTATGATGGCCTGGGGGTTTCGTCCGGGGGGGTTGACCTTCTACAAGTAGGTCTAATACAATGCATCAGCAGGACTACTGATGTCGTCAAACTGAAGCACACGGTCAATTACTGCAAGTCTATTGTGAACGCTGCTAACAATGTATCCACCGGATCCAACGGTAATTAACATTGCCTGTCGACGAGCATTTTCAACAACGCCTAAACGACAAAAGACGCACTACGGGATCCCATCTGCTTCGCGTCGCTACTTCGGCCCCCTACCGGCCCTACAGCACGGCCTCCCGTCGCCCAGTCGACTTCGTTGCGGTCGTAGCCGACAATATGGAGCGCATCTGGCAGCGCCGAGCCGCTGGGAGCTGCCCGGATGGGTCCGGACCGCGGCCGCAGCTGATGTCGACTCGCCACCCGTCGGGGCCCACTCCGCCGCAGACCTTCCGGCCTCGCCCCGTCTCCAACACCGTCCTCGTCGGCGCCGTATTGTAATCCGATTTATTGTCCGTTCTGTTAATACGAGCGAGCGTCAAAGTCTATTACGGAAATCTATACTCGGTGGGCTTGTGGCACGCAGAGCACTGCACAGTACTGCGATCGCCTGGACTGCTTCAATTCACTCCGCTACGCACGTCCATACTCTTACACTCATCGATTCGCTTCCTTCCTGTACTTCAGTTACGTAACCCAGTGCAGACTGGCATTAATCCGTACTCGTGACCTAACCGATCTACCGCTATCAATTTTGTACACGTGAACGGTAGATCGCTTCATACTGTAGATCGGCGGGTGGTGGTGGAAGGGGGAATGTCCTACGTCATCTAAGGGGGAATTGTCCGGGATGGGGAATAGTCCGGGGGAATATGTCCAGGGGAAGTGTCCGGATCCCTCTGCGCGTGGCACCATTTGTTTCTTTATGGCACAACATAGCAGCATTTGTTAGATGGTAATACGTCCATTTAGGCTAACTGTGTGTTGTACCACCGTCATGTTAGGTTGAGTGTTCTAGTTAAGTTGTTTATTATTATTTTTTAAACCCTCGAAAAACGAGGGTAGGAAAAAATTGAAAAAGTTGAGAAAGAATGGAGAGGCTAATGTTCCGAGCGGTCGTCCAACTCAAAACTATTGTGCAACAAAACATAATTATTATTATTATTATCATTTTGCTTCTACCAAGAATGGTGAAAAAGATGAATATATAAAAAACCTGGTCGACGGTCCATCTGCTTATTTTTGTCTTCGTGCCTCGATATTTTAACTATTTTTTCAGCTCTTTTTCTTTGGATATGGACCCCGCCCCGGACCTCTAACCTCTGGCCTCCTCCATAAAAAAATTCTGGAACCGCCGATGCGTACTTTGCTGTCGTGCGGTGTCTGTCCTGCTGTCAGTCACGTTCGCGTATTGTGTCGAAATGAGTAATCAGAGTCATCATATTTTAAAACTTTTTTTTCACCATCAGGTAGCCGCACCATTCTAGTTTCTCCATACCAAACACCACGGCAATATTTCGACGAGAACTCATTAATTGGGAAAATATGGCAATTTTCGATTTTCTCGCGTCGCAATCGATGACTGGTAAAGTGTCGAGTGTTGTCAACAAATTTCGATCGTAGAGGATGTTGATAACGGTAAGCGTCAACTTCGTTTATATCAGTCGACGAGTACACCTAAGAGAACAGAACATAATTTATTTGTACGCATCGGTAAATCTGAAGCCGAAGTCACTAATGATAAGACTAATAGCGCACTCGAGGTATTACCATACCTCGAGTGCGCTATTGAAGCTAACTGTTGAAGCTAACTCTCTGCGACTATGTTTTCTTTTAGTGGCGTATGCCTCGATTTGTGGTGAGCTCAGTCATGTCCACTGGAGTGGTACACATCCGCCTGTTATCTTCGCGCTCGCAATTAGGGACAAATTAGACTGCGAGAGACGTTCGTTGCCTGGGTGGCTGCGTGGGTGGGCTGCCGTCGTCGACAGATCGAGTCAAATTATCGGCGCCGGACATGACGGGGACGTCGACCAGACTAGCGGGAAAGACGAACAGACGGACGGACGGAAAGCCTGGGGCAGGACTCGATCGACAAGTCGGGCCGTGCCGGGCCGGACCGGGCCGGGTCGGGCGGAGTCGACAGCTAACTAGACGTTGTCACGCTGGATGTAGCATGCCGAGCCTGCATTTAGCTGACGGACGGCAACTGGAACGCTTCGTCGACAGGACACGGATGACTACCGTCTACCTCTGCAGCCAATTCATTCGTGGATCAGATTACTGTATCGACAAGATGCGACGACGACGACGACATGCCTGATAATCATCCCGGCGGCGGCGACCGGTCCATCAAAGCTAGTTAGAAATTACCGCCAGAGATGTCGATAATGGTCGCGTGATTCCGCCCTGTCATTGCTGCAACGACGCCATTGTGATCCGACCTACCAGCGGAGTTCCACGCACGTCGCACGAACATAGACACTTTTGCCTACAACTCCCCCTTACTGTTACCGCCTGCTTACAAAGCATCTGGTATAAAGAAAAAAGAACTTAGCTATCGCTAACAGGTCGCGCTCAGCACGATATCAGCAGTCCTACCGGTCGAATACGACAGTAGAAACAAGTGTATCGGAGACGATATGAAAGCAGCGGCTCGTCAAAGCCCAAACTGCATTAAGAAAACAAAAAAAATAAAATATGGCAAATAACGATTTTCAATACGGCGGATGAAATTCTTACACCCTGCAATGTGGCAGGTGGCTCTGGGGTGACATGCCCTTGAATTCGCCAAACGTCAGCCATATTGGAATTCTACTTCTGGTTTCAATTTCGACCATATCATCGCAGTCGACGTGTCCTTCTGCACCAGTCTGTGAAATTTTATCCAAACCGGACTACCCTCGGCAGAAAAAAAATGACGTCATGTCGATTTTTAAGATGGCGGATCTCCGCTGTCTTGGATTTTATTGGTCCAATAATGGGTTCTTTGAAAAGCCCATGTACGACTTCCTATAGGTCGTCAATAGAGACCATCCATAGCTCTAAAGTGCTTAGTCTTTGCGAAAATCGCCTTTTTGCATTTTGGCGACAGACAGCTAGATTAACAAACAGATAAACAGACATCCCCGTCGCATTAAGCCGCTCTCGCTGTCGCGAGCGGCGGCTTAATAACTGTTCACATCGTATAACATCCGACTTTTGTCATTGACTTCGTAAGTTAGATATGATGTATATTTTTGAGACACAGACAATGAAACCGCCGTTTATAGTACGTGAAACGACCGTCAAAGCTGACTCAGGGTCATCGGCAATGTCAACTCTCAACAGATCGCCTATATCTTTGTAGCAGAGACATAGGCTACACTTCTTTTAGACAGTCAAGAGCCGCTTGCAGTACCTTTGGTCAAGAGATCCACCACATATGGCCGACAAAATACGCGACAGCGCGTGCATTTTAGTGATGTGCCAATTGTCTATTTTGCGCTAAATCACATGTACTTACTTTTCGACAAAGCGGAAATTAGTGCAACACATTGTTCCCTTTGGAACTGACGTATAAAATTTGTTCTAAAACTAGAGTCCATAAGCAAAATAACCGCGTGATCCTGCGTTCATTTATCTTGACACGGTACCGGTTTGGGATAGATCGACGCATAGACACGCCGATCGTGGCTAAGACGTGCGAATCAGAGCTACGCTATGATCACATCAAAAAACTGCTGCAGTTTCAAGTTTCGTAAAGATCAAAAAGACAGCTTTTCTCTCAACGAACTCCTAGCAGAAGAATCGACAGCAGGCGTCAGTGTGGCACGGCGTAGGTTAATGTTGTCAGGGCATAGATAGAGTGAATAACAGGCGCAGGCAATAGCCTCTATGCCCGACTAAACACACAGCTAGTATGTCTATTTTTCTAAAAAAAATACCGTAACTGTAACTTCACTTCGACTTCCGGTTCTGTGAATTTCAGAACGAAAGTTTACACAACATATTGGTTGAGCCAGAACTTGTCTCATCTTGTCTCAAAACAGTTAACACTTTCGGAAGACACCACACAACTACGAAACGAATTCCAAATATTAACTGCTCTGTTAGCAAAACAAAACAAATTCTGTAATCTCAAACTGTAGCCTGTTGTTACTGAAGCACAAACCTCACCCACAGCGGGGTTGCCCTGGTGTCATATTTTCCAGTTAGTATTTTATGTTTCGATCATTGTTAACGTCGCGGGAAGGTTCAAAATGCAGAGCTGATGGGCAGGTGCGACGAATAGATTAGCGTATTTGCAGGATGTTGCGATACTGTAAATGTTGCGTGCAATATCAGTGTTTCTACAAAACAACGACTAGGTTTGTAAAGCGTCCCATCTGTGACATGTTAATGTAATGTAATGTAACATGTTACATTATATAATGAATAGAGGAGTTTTCAGGGCTCGACGGAATGAATGCAGGGTTGACGCAGCAGTGACTGTTGACGGCAGACTGTTCCACGCCCTGGTGGTAGCGACAAGAAACGCTCGGTCGCCTAGTGACGACCTTCTAGTAGCTGGTACGACGAGCGCTGGCGACCGCGTTGAATTTGGTGGTGCCAGAGGTAGGGTGGCTATGTTGACACTTGAACGCAAGGACACGTAGCTTGTACTGGATCCTTTCATGGATTCGTAGGTCTTTCAACACAGATGTAATGTGATCTGCCTTTATAGCATGACAGACCAAACGAGCTGCTGTGTTGATGACGGCCTGGAGTCGGTTCAAGAGCTTTGCAAAACGGCCGACTAACAGCGAATTACAGTAATCAAGCTTTGTCAGCACAAGACTGGTGACGAGCGACACAAGAGCATGACGAGGCAACGACCTTTGGACGCTCCGCAGCTGACGCAGGATGGCGAAACAGCTTGCAGCAGTTCGGCAGATGTGTTCGGGTCAGGAGTCAGGACCCCCACGTTGTAGATCGGTTAGGGTCAGCAATGGGCGTTAATGCCAGTGTTTTCATATAATTCCCCGCTCCGTGGGTCGGTTAGGGTTAGAGTTAGGGTTAGGGTCAGAACCCCACGTCGTTGGTCGATTAGGGTCAGGACTCCGAGTCGGAGCGGGGGGTTACCTCCGAGGGTATTTTCGGTAGGAAAGTTGTCTCCGGGGGAGTTGTCTCCAGGGGGAGGGTTATATCCTAGAATCCGCGCGGAAGTCACGGGCGATATCGACGTCGCCAACCACGAGTGTAGCACATTTTCCCTGGACATTTCCCCTGCCCTCCAACGTAGGACATTTCCCGCGGCTGAAGCGAAAATTTGAAAACTTACCGACCCAAAAAGTTGTGAATTTACTAAAAACTGCACTAATTAACTCGTATTCCTGACCCTAACCGATCTACCGCTATCAATGTTGTACACGTTAACGGTGGATCGCTTTATATTGTAGATTGGCGGGCGCTAGTGGTGGAAGGGGGAAATGTCCTACACCATGTAAAAAGGGAGGCGAAATTGTCCGGAGGGGCATGTTCGGATCCCATACCGACGTCGCCAACGACGGGCAGTTCACTGTGACTGCACTAGCCGCGATATTTATCACTGCCAACAGTTGAGGAATCGGCGTCGACCGGCAAGTCACAGCGCTCGACAATAAAACGTTCAACGACGACGACCATGACATCCACAGGTTGAAACGACCACCAGCGGTGAACCGAGCACTGCTTACTGTCCCTATCTGAAATTGAAATCGCCCTGCGGCGCGGCTTCAGGGTCACCGGGGCGGTCAAACGACGGCCGGAGTCGAACACGGCGCTAAATCTCGTCGATTTAATAAACGGAACCGGATCTCGCGCGCCGCGACTCGGCGACAATGGCGGCGACGTGCGATCGTCGGCGCTCAGCAATTATTTCCGCGGATTTATGGCAAGGACGAATATCGAGTTGGGTCGCCAAAGTCATTGACGCTGTGTGTATACACAGCTAGACGCTGTGAGTGTACGCGACACAGAGACGACCAGTGTAACGACCAGTCTCATTCTCGCTGCTATCAATCCCGAACTCGCAATTCTGCTGTACGCGGTCTGCACTTTACGTCTGTCTAACCGTAACGGAAAAACGTCCCTTGAACAAAGTGCCCGCCAGTTAATGAGCAAAAAGCTCAGCTGTTGGTAAGACAGCTCGCGTTACTATAACGTCAGTGATAGCAGTAGATCGGCTAACCCCAACCATAACCCTAACCCTGAATAGGCCTGACTTATGTAAATTATATTTTACTACCAAAGTTGTCAATACATGAAATTATGTACCTAGTTATGCTGTGTCACTTAAACACGCTAAACTGTTTAAAAAACAGACTTGATAAATAACGTCTAACAAGCAATAATATCTTACAGGTCACACGCGTTACAGACAGACAGACGGACAGACGGAAATGCGATCTCTACAGCATGTAACGCTCGCTAAAAAGAAGTGTAGACAACTGAACAAAGGGATAATAAGTAACCGCAGTTTGCTCAAAGTTAAAAAAATAAACAATTGCTATAGTTTTTACTTGACTGTTAAGCGGTTCTGTTTCAGTTTTAATCGACATTTCTGCAATCGTAACGCGTACATAGCTAAGTTTAAGTCTCTAATTTATAGAATGATTGGTAAAAATACGAACATAACGAAGCTGTTTTATATCCAGTTCGGAATACGCATACCTACAAAACAGGTTTTTCAGACTTAAATTGTTTTCCCCTTAGTTTGCGTTCATGCAACAAGCATAAAGTGAAGTAAACTTTATTAGCAAGTAACCAATCTGATCACGAGTTGTCAACAGAAGTGCTAATTGTCTGAGCGAATAAAGATGTATATATATATATATATATATATATATATATATATACTTTCATGAGATACGGGATAGCCAGACCGGCGTCGGCATATG
>Ga0209149_1000574_pt1 | contig 15733 bp, 14 predicted proteins | sample WorMetTyACAVOLI2_FD_187423 | JGI IMG/M metagenome (GOLD analysis project Ga0209149, IMG submission 187423) | Marine gutless worms symbiont microbial communities from Max Planck institute for Marine Microbiology, Germany - Olavius algarvensis... ... | reverse complement strand
TTTGTTAGTTTTTTTCTCAGACTGTTTTACAGACCATACGATACGATATGATACAATAGTGTGTATTTAACATGCAGTTAAAAGCTGACGGGTAGCCAGCTTAGTCCACCACACGGAACAAACAAAAAATTAAAATGTGAAACTAAACAGATCAGATCTGTTGACATATTTTGATGCATTATTACTCAAAAGTTGCATAATTATACAAGAAGCTGCAGTGGCTTTACGCATTGATGCTGTTTATCTTTTTGTCCGTTTGTCTGTATATTTGTCTGTTGCCAAAATCCGTACCAAAAATGTGAACAGTTTGTAGTAATTGATTTTAACTGATGGTAGTGAATGCTAATTTGCACTAGTCTGATCTGTCTGAATCATTAACATGTGATTACTGTGTTTGTGTGTCAGTGACGTGCGATGTAGATTCCATCGTTCCTCTTCTTGCTGAACTGGTTGCACGGCGCCACTCCACTGAACTTCAGATGACTGGTGCCAAGTGGTTTGTGTTTTTTTTGCAAGTTGGACTAACGTGCAGTGGTCGTATAGACAGCACACGTACACCCTCACACACGCACAACATTATTTTACAGACATTTTCCAGGTCAACCTCAGTTAGATGACTCCCCCCTCCGATTTTCCTTTTCCATTTGCTATGAACCAACCAACTGCCAGTCATTTCTACTATAACCACAAGACGACTGCATTTGTTTGGCCACATTGCCTGTGCCGACCTATCCCAGGACCACTCTCGTGATCTTTGAGCAGCCATTAACTATCCCCAGCCGAGTGGCATCGTCGACTTAGGTGGACTTGGCCTCTGACAGTCGAACTGGACGTCCTCCAGTGCAACATTGGCCTCCATTCTGCGTGGCAATGTGCACTAGACTAACGTAAATGGAAGAAAGTTGTGGAGACAGCTACGCTGTTTGAATGGCATGCCACCTGATGATCGTGACGATGATTTGCTCTGAACCTGTCAGAGCAGGCCAAAACTTTTTATATCCTGCTCCACACCATTCACTAAGGGCCGGTTGCACCAACGCTACTTAAATCGCCAAGTAGCTAATCTCCAGTTAACTTTAAGCGGAGATTAAATCGTCACCTCTCGTTCATTGCACCAACGCAAGTTAATTGTTGATTAGTTAAGTGAAGATTTAAGCAAGACTTCAATGTAACGACAATTCCTATTGGCTGCTCAGATGTAAACAAACACTGGACACACGACGTTCTTATTTACTAATCTATTTTCTTGCTTTGGTTGAATGAAATAAATGAGAGATTAGCGCCGGAGTTAATCTCGGCTTAAAGTTAAGTGACGTTGGTGCAACCGGCCCTTAGTCTTCTTGGGATGTTCCTTTGGTCTTGTTCTATTTACTTCCATTGTCATTCATGTGTGACGCAGTCAGTATGTATCAGCATTCCAGAGCACTCCAGACTGCAAATTTCTTCAGAAATAGTGTTTTATAGCACTGACTAAAATGCATGCACATGATGTGATATATATGAATATGGCTGCAGTCATGTGCAGTGATGGTCATAGGTATGTGAAACTGTTAATCAGAATCTTATTTTATGTTTTATGTGCCACAGCTTGACGTATCTGTGTCGTGCTGGAGCAATCGATTCCAATGATACTGTTATTGTGTTCAAGGTGAGCCAATCGTTTGCGTACACTAACGTTTTTGTAGTTGACGTTGACAGTTTGCTTCGTAGTTCTTCACTTTCTGTAAATAGTAGTAATGGCAGGCATCATTTCAAATTTTTGACTGGTCAGTTTAGATCATATTTGGTTTGGAATGCACTTGCATGTATCACAAGATTACCTCTGTTGAATGTGGCGCTGTCGTCAACGTGAACGGCGGTGTAGACTGTATGAAATATGTGTAAGCATCATGGCTGAGCAGTGATGAAATGCTGATGGCAGATGTAACTGGTTACCTACGTTTTTTATCATTGTTGATTGGCTGTATTTGGTGATTCCGAGCTGTATGGTGCCCGGTACTGCATGCATTTGTTAAGCAGGGTTTTTCCCAGAAGTCATGGAAACAAGAAGCTCAGCTGATGCAGAGAGGCCGCGCGATGCTTCGTGTTTGTCTGTAGTCAGCTTCAACATACCTACAGTGCAGTTTTTTTTATTACTAGTTACTGCGGCTTCAGATTTACTAGTGCATAAAATTCTGTTAAATTCTGTTTTGCTGTCTCCTATTATCTCCGGCGGTGTCCGACCAAACCCTCGGACAAACAACATCTGTTGTCGCAACTGTTTCCTGCAATATTGACAACAAACAAATCAAGAAACACATGAGACCAAAAGCACTGCCTCAGCATCTGTCTGAACAGCAATATGTACGTGTAACTAGATAAAGTCACTCCATTACATTCCGTGGTTTTGTAAGATGGTGCCATGGGCAATTGGTCAAAATGCTCTGCTTATGAGCCCCCTATAACTCAAATGCCCGGAACTGAATTTTACAAGACGTGTGTGTGTGTGTGAAGGTAACCTCGATATTGTAGGTGGTGTTATTCTTCCCCCAGTTCCTCCTCGTTTCTGCGCAGCGGCATTCGAAGATGGTGGTGTCTGAATTTTTGTTCCAAGAAGAAGATGTCGCCTTTGCTTGCAGCGAGCAGTGCTATCTGATTATTGCCGTTTGTATTGATGCGTTTGTGATATGTCTTAACTGTGTGGACAGACATTGCCGACGTTGATACGTCAGTGCAAGGCTGACAGGAAGTGGGAGGAGAGAGTAGATGCTGCAGAAACACTTGCGTATCTCATAGAGGTCGACATACATCTGCAGAACACAGCAGCTATCTCAGATCAGATTATCACTACTCTGAATGAGTACTTCAAGTATCCAGGATCACCGCCCGATGCTTCACTCATGCCTACCACAAAGGTTCAGTTTGAATTTCTTGTCTTATATAATCGTGCTTCGAATGCCGTACCTACCTGTGACATTGTTCTGAAATTACACATCTTGAATGAATGTCCGCAAATAACATGCCGTTGCAACTTGCAACATTGGCTGTGTTGTTACCCGCCATTAGTATGGCAGAGTACTAAGTTTGCTGTTTTTTGCTGTGTCCAGTTACAGATATCTAGACGATGGTGGCACCGATAGGCATGAAATTTTGCACGGTGGTAGATATGGGTCCCAGACAGGTCTTCCCTTTTATGGGTGGTGTAATGTAATGTAATAATGACAGATTTAGAGATAAGTGTGCAGCACAAGCGGCTTCAAGGGCTCTGTACGAAAAATAGTCAGAGATACAGTCAAACTGAAGGGAAGGATATGTTGAAGAGATGTGACTTTAGATGTGTTTTGAAAGTAAAAAATATCCGGGATAGGCGCAGATCTACTGGAAGATTGTTCCAAGTATGTGGACCGGCGATGGCAAGAGCACAGTCACCAATGGTTGAGCTTCGGTGCCCCCAAGGATCTCCAAAATCCAAAATTTTGGCCCTCTAAAACAGCAAATATCTCCAAAACGGTAAGTCACAGCGTTACGTGTCAATTAGAGCTTAAAATCAGCTCGACGGGAGCTTTCTAAAATGTATAGCATGGGACGGTAGCCCCCTGGGAGTCCCTATAAGAAAAAATATGCATTTTTTGCCCAGGGACAGATATCTCATGCCGATCAGCCTGAAAATTTGCATGATGGTAGAGCTCTGTCACGTATGTGGGTTTCTCCACTTTTGGTGGTGATATCATTAGTCGTCTCCAAATAAGGGGTTTTAAATTTTTTGGGACAATTTGTCTTCAATGTAGCTTCGGTGGCTTGCGTCATACACAGTTGTCTTCTGATGCGTGGCTGTGCCATTTATCAGTGGATATTGTTTACAGCGCCTCCCATCACGTTCATCGGCTCACATGCGATAAACTAAGACGGTCGTCCAAATGGTGATCACGTGTGACCATCCAGCAGTGATCGACCAGATACTTGTGGAGAATCGCGAGTCTTGCATACACCACCTGTATTTGACGCTGCCATTAATTTTAATACTCTATGGTATGCTACATAGAGTCATACAATCAGCAACGGAGATGTTGCCATCCATTGAAAAGGAAGCGACGGTGTTGTGCATAGTTTTTAACTGCCCACCCCGGTATGGCGGGTATTGTGTCTTGCTGATGCACTTGTTTATTTATTGTGCATATTGAATGACGGCTGCCGTTGTACATGTACTCGTATAGATAGGACTTCTACCTGCGTCTGTCTGTCTGTCTCTGTTTGTTTGCATGATCAATCCAGATTGACCGAGTTCAAAGTCGTCATTTTTAGTTCTTAACTATGTGTATGTACATATTGTTTGTTTTGGGTCAGAGGTCAATGTTCAAGGTCACAGGGACATTTAAAAATTGCCAGAACTCAGCATGAGTGGAGGAGTGTGTTGTTTTGTAATCATATATGTTTGATAAGTGAAGAACGTTGTACCATATTTTCCGGACTATAAGTCGCAGTTATTTTCTTGCCAAGGCGTCAGGTCGACGTATACTCCGGTGCGACTTGTATGCTGACAAATTCCTCAGCACGTTTCTTAACCTCCGTCGGAAACCATTGGGCCACTGATTGATAGCTGTATCTCAGTGGGTTGCGTTGACGGCACAGAGCCAGGTGTTATGCAGGCCGCAGACCAAATCACCGTGTGTGGGTGAGGTATTTGACCTGGGCAGTGATGGCTGCGGTTGCAGTGAGTGCAGGGCTAAATGAGAGATGTGATGAGATGCCATTGTGGATACTGGTATAAGGCAACGGGGACTTAGGATGGGGCTCTTTCTCGACGGAGGGAGGGGAGTGGAGGGATGGAGCGGTGTGGTTAGATACTACGTCGACACAGTTATCAGCGTCGGCGGCTAGCTCGGCGTGCGGCGGCCGTGAACTGACAATGATGACTTGTGAGATGCAGCACTGATTGTCCAGATTGCATGCTGAGCTCGCCTGGAACACATCGGTAACACAGGGTCGACAGCCTTTACTCACACCCGGCAGGAGGGCAATACACCGTTGTTTAGGTCTATACACTGCACTGCAAGTCTGCTGGCCCGTGCGACTTATACAATGATGCAACTTATTTATTGATTTTCGGGCAAATAGGCACATTTTACAGGCATGCGACTTATACTCTGTAGCGACCTATAAGCCAGAAAATATGGTACTGGTGTTAATGGCTATGTGTACTGTTATAGTTTCATGCTGGATATAGGTTTGTACTGTTAGAATTTTATCAGTATGTTTAGATACAGCAAGTAACTGGTTCATGTTTAGGATGATATAACTGTTGGCAATGAACTGAGGCAGGCAGCATTCCGTGTCTTCGCTTCACTGTGTGCTAACAATGAGGACGTCCGTAAACAGGTTGGCAGAAACCATAGCTGTCAGCTAATCCATTCGTTACTGTCTCACAGTTACCTTATCTAATAAGCCAAATTAGCCCTGGTGCAGTAACCTTGCTGCTGACAAACCATGCCATGCTTGAATTGTTGACTACTTTAAGTGTAATGTTGTGGGCCTTGAGAAGGCTTATTTATGAGCATTCAGTAACTTTTCATTGTTATAGGTCTCTGAAGATCCTTGACCTTGACTAATATTTTCTGACTCTACATTTATTCTGTAATGTCTGATGCCCGGTAGAAGCATTTTAGAAAAAAAAACATTGGACCATGCCACAGGAGTGTGGATTGTTGAAATTGACTGAGATGATTTTTTAAAATGTTTTTATGCCCTTGATATGGATTTTGGCCTAAAATTTAATGGCATTATCCCAGAACCATTGCGTATATGTGCCTATCTATGCTGAAAGTTTCATGACACAAGCTGTAACTGTTATCCCGTAATAATACCAACAACGAAAGAAACACAAGCCACCAAAAACGGTACTTGCCGACGATCTTGATAGGGCGAGAAAATAATTAACCCAAAGAGCACACACTGATCTGATGCTCCGATGCTCGTCGTTCCTCGCATACACCGAACTGGCCCGTCGCGCTTTTTCTGTTGCTGCTCCATCCACCTGGAACTCTCTACCTGCTGACATTCGACTGTGCGAAAACATTCTGACTTTCAAACGCCACTTGAAAACCCATCTATTCAAACTCACTTAGTCCTCCTGTGCTGCATCAAGTGCCTCTGTATCTTCGGACCTAAAGGCGCTATACAAATCCGTTATTATTATTATTATTATTCCACTGTAATAAAACAGTGAGTGTACATTTTGATGTAAAAAACTACAGCAGCATGTTGACATTTGGGCTGTGTTGTGGTGAGTGATATCATCTTTATAATTTTTGCTATTTGTATATGATACGATACTCTGTATTTAACATGCAGTAAAAAGCTGACAGATAGCCAACTTAGTCTACCACATGGAACGAACAAAATTGTAAAAGAAAAACTAAAAATAAACTGGTGAACATGATAAGTCCGGTCCAGTCCCATCATCACGAAGGCAGTCCAATGATTAAAGAAGAAAAGTTAAGGTGGGAAGGATTTGTTGAAAAGGTAGGTTTTGAGCCTTGAGTGAAAGAGCGAAGGAGTGATGGATGCTGAGAGTGGCGATGATGACAAGGATGGGTTGACAAGTGAATGAGGTGAATCGAGACAGGATTTATTAGGCTGACGAAATGAATCTGGAAGTTGATTTCAAAGACGAGGTGATGCATATCTACATGAGCGATCTGTGATTTTCAGTGAGGAGATGATAGGTGGGTGAGAAGGGTAACAACAGATGAGGAGCGGCTATTGTGAGGGGGTTTAAGGGAGATCAGGTTGTGAAGATAGCTAGGTTGACTGGTTGTAAGAACTTTGTAGGTAAGAGAAAGAAGTTTATATTCAATGCATTCGTTGATCTTAAGCCAATGGAGAGATTTGATGTGCTACTGCATGTCGCTGATAACACGTGTACAGACTGCAGCTTATTTTTTACATTCATCAGTGTCCTTATTGTTATCTTTTGTGTATGTTAGGTGATTGAGACTAAGAGCTTGATGGGACACATTGTCAACGGTTTGTCAGATCTTGTTCCTAAGGTTCAAGTGGCTGCAATACGGTGTCTGCACAGCCTGTCTCGGTCAGTGCGTCAGTTGAGAACCAGCTTCCAAGACCAGGAAGTCTGGAAACCAATCCGCCCAGTATGTGTACTTATACTTGATCGAGTGGTCTTCATACTGTTACAAGTAGCCCTGCTGTTGCACACAGGCTGCACAATGCTTCCTGTCTGTCTGTAGTTCGCTTCAACAGTACAATAGCTCAAGCACTGTCTTTTATTATTAGTTACTTCGGCTTCAGATTTACCAGTGCGTACAATTAAATTCTGTTCTGTTCTCTTCGGCCTACGCATCAACTCATAAAAAAACGATGTCGAGCCTTTGCCGTCAGAAACAATGTTAACTCATGCATCGCAATTGTTATCAATGTCTGATGTGATAAACTTTACTGCATGGTTGAAGCTATTGAGTACACTCGATGCTCCAGTAGTCATCGATCCCAAAGCTAGATATTGGTCAAAAATTGCAATTTTTAGGGCGGTCCTTATCGGAATATTGCCATACCGTTCTAAAGTGTGTAAAACGTGTCTGTCTGATGAATTCCAAAGCATTACGATGGAAAGCAGTTAGGAAATAAGAACGTAAGCTGACTTGTACGTTTTGCATCACTAATGATAGCCTTTAATAGTCTGTGTTATTTTAGCATCAAAGCAGTAATAGTGACTGATGCTGGAGTTTACTTATCATATAATGTTTTGTTAGATTTTACTGAACACAAGTGACGAGGCTCAGCTTATGGCTGTCACGTCAATAGCTTGTAATCTGTTGCTGGAGTTTTCCCCAAGCAAAGAGGTAACTGCGTTATCTGTTGTAGTCATATAGTCAGTCGGTCAGTCAGTCATAGAATTACTGTCTACTTTTGTTTCTCCTGCATGCACTAGATAAAGCCACTCCATTACACTACATTCCGTGGCTTTTTAAAATGGCGCCGTCATGGTATTGCCGGTCCAATGAAGCGCTGTGGGCCATTGGTTAAAATGCACAACTTATGAGCCCCCTATGACTCAAATGCCACCAAACTGACTGTCACCAAACGTGGCATTGAGAGTAGCCTAGATAGTGTAATTATACCGCCTGTTGTAGTTTTTCCTGAATTCCTCGTTTCTATGCACTGGCCATCCAAAATGACAGAATCTGAATTTTTGCTCCAAAAATGGATGTATTTGGCTCCCAGAACTTGGGGGACTGATTTTCATGGGGTATCACCATAACAAATAACACCCCAAAGACGTCTGTTGGTGAAGATTTGGTGAAAATCTGTCCAGCCATTGCTGAGCTGTCATGTCAGAAGCAAAACAAAAACAGAGAACGCATACAAAAACATAAGATGTCACCTTTACTTGCAGTGCATGGCGCTGTCCAGTGATTGATACAAGGGCAATAGCATGTCATGTGGTATTAAGCTGGATGAACTTAGTAACATTGATGATAGCACCTGCTGCAAGCAAGATACGATAAGTTGAGGAAATGTTCAATATGCACTCAAAAAGTGCTGTAAGCTTAGTTTACCACACGAGATGATGCATTACTACAGCAAATATGTGTCGTTTGTCTGTGTGATAATTGTTCGTTTCAACTAAACATTTGTATAATCAGAAGTTGACGACAAATGTATGTATATTACACTAAAATGAGAATGCATGCAAGTGTATGTATCCTGTTGACATTACGTCACGGCTGATGTGTGGTGATGATGATCATGTTCTTTTGCTGAAGCACATGCTGCAAGATGCTCAAGCAATGATTGATCGTCTCGTTGATCTGACACGACATGCCCATCCCGGAATACGTCTTAATGCTGTCTGGGCTCTGATGGTACGCTTCATTTTGATGCATTTTTAGTTTGAATAATTGTTAAGTAAAAGACTTGATGTGCTGTCATTAACCCTTTAGACTCCAAAGGCAATTATATTGCTGCATTGAATAATACGAAGTTGGTACACTGGCCGTTCATGGGTGGGCTGTTACATTTGGTACAGTGAAGAGTGGCCTGGGCAGGCTGCGGCCCCACCCAGTCCCCTCCTCGCTGTACCAAATGTAACAGCCCACTCATAAACGGCCAGTGTACCAATCACTGTATTGCTAGGTGATGGTTCCTTGCTCTGCGGTTTTAATGTGGCAATTAAACTGTTAAAGCTATAAGGGTAGACTATAGCTGTGAGAGAGTGTCCTAACCTCTGGTAGACAACATCTGAGCAATGATGAGTGTGGAGGATAAGACGGAAGATTATCAGAACTATTCTTCGCTGTATTGTGCACTGCCATTTGATTGGAGCGATGGTGTGTCTGCTAGCTGCACCATGGGTCTAATTGTCCATTAGCACGGGCAGTAGATGGCCACATAATGCGCTGCGGCACCATTGGCTCATGCCAATCAGCTGCCACTTCCGAGATTGTAAAGTGTTGCTGGTCGTGAGTCTGACTCATGTAAGCGGTGCTATAACAAGTGTCGAGACCTTTACCTTTACCTATTGACTTGTGCTGGTCGTCTGTTGTTTGTGTCAGAACATGACATTCAGCTGTGAGCAGAAGCTCAGGTCGCAGGTCTTGTGTGCTCTTGGCAGTGATGACTTGTTTCGTCTGCTTGCCGACTCCGAGGTAGACGTCGTCATGAAGATGCTCGGCCTCCTTCGCAACCTTCTGTCCAGCAGATCTGTAAGCCTTTTTGTTGCCGTTGATTGTTCTGACGTTAGCTGTTAGCTGAATTGCGCGTTAATTGAACAGTACTCATCATCATCATCATATCCGGTTTTGGTATTTAAGGTGCTGCGGTTGTCCCGGACTCCGGGGTAGGCAACACCTGGCAATGCCAAAACACCTGGCAACGCCACTAACGTTACTATTTTACATTATTTTCTTTATAACTTATCTCACTATAAGTACAACAATGTTGATACTGTGATGTCAGAAACTTCTCACTATTATACACACTTATTCATCAAAACTCCATAGTATGGTGCATCACTGGTACAAAGGCTTCCCGTTGAAGGTAATTAATTTGTTTGTGACGGTGTTTTCGGTGAATTTTTTCGTCTATGAATAACAGCCGTAGAATGAGTTTGTCGTCATTGTTCTACTTACGGTGATAAATAGTCTGTAGTGGATGATAGGACGACGCTGCTTGTGTGGCTGCTGTAGAACGTTGATACTGTGATGTCTGAAACTCGACTGCCAATCATTGGTGCCGTCATCATGACGCTGGAAGCTGGTCGACCAACCGTCGTCAAAGAACAGGTATGCTACGTATGCTACTTGCAGTGCTGGCGAACTTTGCTGGATTATCTGCAGTTAGTGAGTTCCTCTTCAGTTCTTATTTTATGTTTCACGGTCTATTTTGTATTTTTATCAAATATAATTTTGTACTTCACTTGAATAGCGTTTTTGTCCGTTTTTTGCTTCAGGCACTGTGCATTTTGACGAATATTGCTAACGGCAAGACAGCGAAGGATTACATCATGGGTAATGATGACCTTGTGGGAAAGATCGTCAGCTACTTGGTAAATATCACCATTGATCTTGTATCGTATTACCTTTACTTCCCAGTAGGTCTCGCTTTGCTTGATATACTGCTGTGATAATATATGTAGTGGTTGCTTGTTGTGTGAGTTTATTAATTGGTGCAGTGTGCAGTTCCTGTCACATTATTAATCACATTTTGTGATAATGTCTGTAACTTGATGTTTGCATTGTGTAGCAACATAACAGCGTTTGCCTACAGATTGCTGCAACACTCTGCATTACCAATCTTATCGACAAAAACGAAGATGGTGAGCATATTTAACAGATGTTATTGCTCCAGTGTGGGTGGCATTGATGGCGTATTCGGTGAGCACCTGTATGATGCTTCTTTTCTCTCAGATGTTACTCTGCTGCTTCTCTGAACACAGCCCCATGCAGGCCCCGTGAGCTATAGAAGTGGCATGGTGTGTTTCATGGCTGGATGCCGAAAAAGGCGACCTGAATCAGTCTTTAGTTTTATGACGTTTAGTTCTGCTTATGTTTGTAGTTTTTAGTAATTATTGTTTAGGTTTTTATCGCGCATCAGTACAGTGATGCGCAATGTTGATATAGCAGTTCTGTCCATCTATCTGTCTGTCTGTGACGTTCCGGTATTAGATGAAATCAGCTTAACATATTGTCATAATTTTTTCACCACACGGTAGCCCAATCATTCTAGTTTTACCAGCATCAAACATCTTCACGAAATTCCAACGGGGTCACCCCTGCGGGGGCGCTAAATACAGGTGGGGTATAAAAATTTCACGATTTTGTACCAATATGTTGCTATATCTTGCAGACGATACAAGATAGCGCCATAGTTGCTATGGAAAGTTAATAGGAACTCATATGAGATCTATCAAATGGTGCCATTTCAAATGACCTTGACTTTGTTTTCAAGGTCACACCACTTTTTTGACGCTAAATATCTCACAAACGGCTACAGATACGGCCATAGTTACTATAGAAGGCGAATAGGAAACCTTACCCAAGCTTTCAAATGGTACCATTTTCAATTACCTTGAGTGACCTCTGACCCACATTTGAAGATCACGATAATATTCAATCTCAAATAACTTGACTAATAGTAAGCAGTGTATGATCTGCCCAGTGGTTCCGTGTCCAGTGACCTTGAGTGACCCTTAACCTAGATTTCACGGTCACGGGGTTGTCATAGATGTGCTTGACGTATAGGAAACCATACCCAAGCTTTCACCTCATCTTATCAATGAGGGGCAGGGCTTGATCAGCCCGGTTGGCCGAGACCGCCGGTTGGGTCTATAAGGCCATCCCCAGTGAGACTCCAGCGTGTGCTGGGAGCCTGGACAAGGGCGGGGCTGTATTATGAGCCCCATAGGCCTTGGCCTCTGTAGGCCTATTGGCCATTTCCTCTGCTGACTATGCCTGGAAGGGACTCTACTTCACGCGCCTCCCATTCACGTGACGAACTTCGGGGGCATGTCTAGATGTAAGGCCACTTAACTACTCCTGGCGATATGTGCGCGATGCATGCTCTCATGCCCAAAGACCGCCAGGAGCAGAGGCGTGTGTTTGTGTAGATGAGTGGGCGGCTATTGGTTGACTGTCCACTGCCCTGCTGTGTACTAGTTCGCAAACAGTGCCGTGGACAAGCCAGTGTGTGTAGGGACGGGAAGGGAGGAGGCTAGTAGCCTACTGTATTAGACACGCCCTAATCAAGGGTGTCATTTTGAGTGACCTTGAGTGACTTAGCGAAATGCAATGGCTTAGCCGCTTAGGGTTATATGTCGTCGTCGTCGTCGTTTCTGGCATGCAACTCACGATTGCGTAGCGCCATACGTGCATATGTGCATAATTTTTAAGATTTCTTATGTTGATTTCCAAATTCATTCGGTAATCTAAAAAGATATATAAAATTATTTACATATACGTCCGGCTTCTGTTAGTCATCTCTGATATCATCACGCTAGTGATGAATGTTAGTGTATATGGCATGAGCTGAAGTTTACTTACTATTTATACCCAAACGATGTGACGGCATAGTTTCTTTATAGCCAGTGCTGTCATCATGTGAATGACTGATTGTAAAGGTGCTTTTGGACGACAGCAGAAGATGCGTGACATGGGCGTCGACAAACTGTTTCAGTCTCTGCTAATGGCCAGTGATACAAACTTGACCGAAGTGTATGTTTATTAAATTCGTAGCTTTTCTCTACACATACTGATTTTTCAGAGGTACTCATTCATTTAGTGCACTGTTATTCTGTTTTACCTTTACTTTTGACGGTTGTGTCATTATCAGAAAAACTTGTGCAGATACTTTAAAGTAATTGAACATTATACTGTCTTTCTTGTAAAACAGCACGGCTAAGACTGTTGTCCAACCTCTGTTGTGGTGAGTGAATGGTGCTACAGTTGATTCTTGAGTTTCAGCATCCATTATACACTAGAAGTGTGTGACGTTCAATAATTTCTCAGACTTGCTTTTTCGGAAGCACGACGTTAATCTAAATGTTGAAGATATTTTGAAATTGTACTAAGACAAGTGTACTCGATTGGCTGTTACGTCTTTGGAATATGATGTCACACGTCGTGTTTTAAGTAGGTAAGCAGTCACCTTTATGTGCAGTGTGAACTGCGAATAATTTTAAATTTACATTTGCAAAAGGCAGATTCAATGCAAAAATTCATTGTCGCATCGTTGAAACATACACAAATGACACTTCATCTTGTTCCACAATGTTTAAAATGATGTATGCATTTCCTCTCCTGACTTTGACAATACAGGCTTCGACATCTTTGTGCAACTGGACATTGTGCAACTGGATAACAATGCTGATGCCAATAAGGTCTTAACTGTGTCCCCACTGGAATGTAAGAGACCACCTGGTCGTCATTGATGAAGACAGTCCTAGATGACCTCACGACCCACAAACTCAACGTTGACTGACACAGAACCACCCAGTCTGGAGGCTACTGAACCACCCAGTCTGGAGGCTGCTGGCTATGAGTGGCGATACTGTGGTGCAGACCAGAAACGATGGCGACGATGCTTTTTGTAGCAGTCGTTAAAATTCTTTTTGCAGTCAACAACAGCTTGTCTGTCACAAGCTTTCTGTGGCTAATAGAACATTGGCATGATGCATTTATCTGCAGGAGAAAGTGCCGTCTGTCTGATCAGCTGTCTAAATACCTGTACACTGTGTATCAGTCAATATAGGGACTTTTTTGAGACACAGTGTAGTACTATTAACTGTTGTATTTTTCAAGAACATTAGTCTGGGAATTTATTGAATGGCCGTCGTGTAGCCATACATTGCTGATATGCTGCGTTGACATGCTGCAGTGAGCTGTCATACATGACTGTGATTCGTGCAGAGTAAAGAAGGCACTCGAGCGATTCTGAGACAAACATCATAGCTGCAGTCAGTAGAACCACGTATCTCCTTCGCCGCAGACATTTTCCTCGCCACGCGGTCGACGACTCGACATTACATACTGTCAACAGATGTCTCTCCTCACATCACTAGCTTTGAATGTGCCAAAATGTCCAAAATATGAATGTTATAAAAGAGGTACACTTAGAGATTGGCAACAGGAAGGGAAGCTTGCCTTATGAAGAAGATTGGCAGGTTAAGAAAAGCTGCTGTGGTAATGATTGTATTTGCACTGCACAAGTATGAATGATAGCAGGCAAATAGTGGCAACCAATAGACTGATCTGTAACAGCATGGTTACCGACTCTTTGTTTGTGCATGCCACTTTTACGTACCAGTACTCGTCATCAACTGATGTTTCCAGATGACATTTGAGACGATTGCGTTTGTATTTTAGTTATGTGACGTATTGTTGTTATTATTGTTAATATTTATTTGGTTGTTTTTTTTTCTACCCAAGAGTAGCCAGTATATATATATTTGTTTTGTTTGATGAATTTGCATAGGCCGCCAGTCTAAACTGTTTGTTGATACAGTTTATTATAAACTGCGGCCATAAAAAACATGTCGCCATGTTTGATAACTTTGGCAAATTGAGACTAATTTTTAATAATTTGTTGACTGTCACATTCAGCAGTGAACTGCAGGGAAAGCGTGAATAAGTACCAGTCCACGTCAAGTCTTTTGCGGCACTTGACTGCCTGGCTTAGAAGTTAGACTGGTCCCCGGGAAACTGCCGTGTGAAATAAGTTGTACATTTTTATAGTGTCAGGATGATGTGGATGATATATGCATTTGGTGCAGTGTGCTGGAGTAACATAGAATGGTTGGCGGTTTGGCTTAGTTGTAACGCGTTGTCCTCGATAATGTAGTTGCGCTATGTCAGACCCGGGTGACCGTCTGTGGGCGGATAAACCATCTCTGTGTGTAACCAGTGAGCTAGGTTGACTCAGCCTTCTACCCTCTGTGGGATGGTAAAATGAGTATCAGCTTTCAGGCTGAGTAATAATAATAAATGGCGCTGGTGGGTGTGCACACTGGCAGCCTACAGGCAGACTCACTGCCCAAATCGTTTGGCTTGGTCTTGGGCAGGCAGCCGCTTGGCGCCGTTCTACGTTCATCAAATGAACCGGGTGAACTCTCGGAATGGTTCTGCGATGATGACAGCACCATAAACATTGGCATTTGTATTATTATTATCGTATTATTAGAATCACTGTCAGCGTGAGATAACAAACGAGCAACACATTTTATGTATGTGATGTATCCTGTTAATATACATCATAAACAGTTGTGCTGAGCACTTACGATTTGTATTTTATTTATCTAAAACAGAACACTAGTGTCACAGAACAAAATGTCAAGACTCTAGTTAGAACATCTTGGTCCAGCAGTGCAGCCTGGACACTGGACAGTGTGTGGTTGTTGATAAATTTCATTGTTGATAAGAAAGTGGGGGTCAAGTTGTGTGTTGTCACTGTTATACTGGTGCATAAAGAGGAGAGGTATCATCTGTTTGTTTGTGGCTGATGAGTGTGAACTGGACGGTGATCACAATAATGTTACAGCGAAGTGTGGTCTTGAGTGTCCAAATTATGAAATAATGTGGAATGATGTGTTACGTGTACTGTACCACAGGGTGTCTACAACTCCTGGAAATCTCCTGGAATTTAAATGGTCCTCCTGGAAATTTTTGTGTAATGATCGAAAATTTTATTTTATGGTTAATGGCTTTACTACATGATGATGTGGCATTGTTTGTGCATTGAAGAATGC
>Ga0209149_1000573_pt1 | contig 15744 bp, 18 predicted proteins | sample WorMetTyACAVOLI2_FD_187423 | JGI IMG/M metagenome (GOLD analysis project Ga0209149, IMG submission 187423) | Marine gutless worms symbiont microbial communities from Max Planck institute for Marine Microbiology, Germany - Olavius algarvensis... ... | reverse complement strand
GTCACCGGCATTTGGAAGGCCCGGAAATTTACTATAATGTTACAAAACACAGTCACTGTCACACGATAGACGAAACTGCAATTACGCGTAGACCTCGCCGGGTCCATTCGGACCCACCTTGGGCCAGTAAGTTACACTTTTAGCTCGGGCCACTAAAGGTTAAAAACTGTAGATGTAGCGGACAAGACTACAAGTTAGAGCACTTACAGTAGCCCTGTTCAGGTCAAGTTGGTCAACATTTTAACCTACGTGCAAATTTTCAGTTATAAAAACGGCATCACTATCCCATAATTCCAACCGGCATGCGCTCCAATATAAAAGGCCGGTGGCAACCTGGCCACCAATGGGAGTCGTTTTACTCAGAGCCATAGATTAGAAATAATATATGGCTCTGGTTTCACTGGTCTATTATTTACACTGTGACGTAACGTAACTTCGGGTAACAGACCACTATAGACTAGCGCGTAACTTTTAAAAATCTGATGAATCTTGAAATCCGGATTACGGTTGGCTAAAGGTCACAGAAAGTTATCCCATTGAATTCATTTCGCATGTTTCCTATTCGTTATTGTTGATTGGTATACACGTAATAGCACCATTTACGAGATTAGCCACGAAACGCCCAGATAGGCCTGTTTCGCTTACCCCTCTTGGGCCGATCTTCGTGAAAGTTTGCACGGTCCTCCCCAGATGCCTAATGTACAAAATCGTGTAAAAATATTGCCGAAAAGTTTAACCCTCTGAGTAGAGTGCACCAACGTCACAGACGACAGACAGATCGACGACAGACACCATTGCCGTGCCATTAGCCGAACATAACGTAGTTACGTTCAGCTAAAAAAAACTATGACGATATGTTTGTTTAGCCGTTTTCATCTGATACCGGAACGTCACGTACGGACAGACGGACGGACAGTCGGACAGCATTGCCGTTGACTTATCAATATCGCGCGTCAGTATGCTGACGCGCGATAAAAATGGTGTAAGTGATATTTGCTGCTCCAACTTTTGTAATTCTAGCGCATTTCGCTGTATTGCGGCCTCGTGTTGTGGATGCTAAAGAGCAGGGAAGTGCAAGTTACATTCGCTGGGGCAGGAAGACCTGTGAAAACGCTGCAGTTGTTGTCTATAAAGGTGAGTCTACTGCATCAACATTTTTACACGTACGTTTTATACAACTATAGGTCTACATACATTTTTCGTGTATATACAGTGTGGACCAAAAAAACCGCCAGCAGGTAGAGAGTTCCAGGTGGATGGAGCAGCAACAGAAAAAGCGCGACGGGCCAGTTCTGTGTGTATGCGAGGAACGACGAGCATCGGAGCATCGGAAGAGCGCAGAACCCGAGGTGCTGCACGGGTCTGTACCAGCTCGCTGATACTTTGGAGTGGCTGTGGACCGCACCTTGTGAGTTAGTACAGCCAGTTTATAGGTGACCCGCTGCCTCACCGGAAGCCAGTGTAGCGAGTGAAGCAGCGGCCTGACGTCGGTGCGACCCCGACTCTGGCAGACGACTCTGGCCAGGTTGGTCTGGGCGCGCTGTAGTTTGTCGAAAGTCGCCTCCGGTGCGCCACTCAACAGTGCATTGCAGTAGTCCAGCCTGGAAGCGACGATGCTGCACGCGACTATCTGGGCGACGTCGTTAGTCAGTAGACTGCGCACGTGGCGCAGAGCTCGAGTGTGGAAGTTGCAGGCCTTTGCAACGTTTCTCGCGTGGCAGTCGAACCGCAGGTTGGAATCAGTGGTCACGCCAAGCGACTTGAGCTTCGATGCGACCAGCAGAGTGCTTCTGGCAACATGGACGGTGGTGATGTTGGTAGCTGACTGGAGCTAAACAGGGATAGGATGCACAACATATTTGTAAAGAGTTTTCTAACAAGAATTGGACAGTCAGTTCTGTTAGAGATCTTCTGCGCAAGATTGACACAACGAACTCGGTCTTTCGGAAGGCCGGTAGCGGATGGCCAAGGACAGTCAGAACGGAACATCCGTGTAGCTGAACTGATATGCAGTCAGGAAGACAAATCTGGATCCAACAGAAGTCCCCAAGATATTGAAAAGTTGAGAGGAATATCAGGCAGTTCTGTGCGTGGATTTGCAAACTGTCGACGTGTTGGACCAGCCAGCTACCAACAACTCATCAGCAAAGCAGTTGATCAGTGGCGTTCCCGATTAAAAGCACGTTCACAGAGGGCACATTGAACAGTAACAACTTGACTTTCTGGTTGTTGTATGCTGCTGTTAGTTTGATATAGGCAGAAGCATGAATTGCTGTTGTGTTTTGCCATTGTGACATAATGATGTTTGGGTGCTTTGACTCTGTTGTAATTTTTTGAACAACCTGTTGACATACTAATTCGGTTTGGGCTTCAACATATGTAGGATATAATTTTAATCCACAGTGTATGTTATTTGTAAATGTAAACAAATACAGCAGCACTATAAACAGCAGAATGTAAGGGGGCGGTTTTTGGCCCACCATGTACATTAAGGCACGAAGAAAAATATTTGCGCGCCTTGGTTGTATAACGTTATTTGGCGCTACACAGTACAGATCTGTCACTTACCTACTTACTTACTTACTTACTTACTTACGGTCTTCATCTTTGATCGGTATTTTGTTACAAATTCAGCGTAGAAACAATTTTCACTTACTGAATTACTGTCAAATCGGTTTTCCAAAACGCAAACTCAGCAGTCATCGCAGTCAATATTTTCGTGTACATTGAAACATTTAGCCCCGCTCCAAAGCGTGGGCATTACGCGATGGCGCCGTCTACGGTCCTTCTGTATGCTAATTATGCTAATTAGGTCGTTTGCTCGTACGTTCGTCTCCAACGCGTACTTGTCGGCCAATGGCCAGACTGGCCCAGCACTCCAATGGTGTTGGCGGCCGTGAGCGGAAGCAGCGCTGTTGGGTTACATAGACCAAGGGTGTCCCAGATCTTTCCTCCCCCGTAAAAAAACTTCACCCTCCATGAAATTTATGCTAGTGGCGGGGGCTTACTCGAGACGCCCATAAACACGCTGCACTTGTTATACTGGAGTTATTGTCGTTAAAGGATACACGGCAGGACCGCACTACAACGTAGGCGGCAGCGGCAGCAACTTCCTCTGTCTGCATGAAACACCGCAGTGGAAAACCTACTTCGATGGACATCAGGGATGGACGGGGTCACTCTATGGTACTGAGTATAACGTATGGAACAGAGGAGCTTACCAGAACAACGTCTTCTCTGAGAAACACAACAGCGGAAATCCAATTGTTGGCCATCCGGTGCCGTGTGCACTTTGCTACGTGCAAGGGCGATCATCAGTTGTTATGATTCCAGCAAGAACACAGTGTCCGGACGGCTGGACCATCGAGTACGCGGGATATCTGGTCTCCGAAGCGCACATTAACAGAGGACGAAACACCTACATTTGCATGGATGAAGCACCAGAAGTTTCAATTGGCGGACATTCAAAATGCCAATCAGTGATCTACCCGGTTGAAGTCCAGTGTGGAACATTACCATGTCAGCTCTACATCAGCGGAAGAGAGCTGACCTGCGTCGTCTGCTCTAAATGAGAAGTCTGTGGACAAAAACCTCGTGAAAGTATTTTCACAAGTACACATTGCAGGTTTATTTAATTTTATTTAAACGTAGACTTCAGTGACCCTGACGGTGAATTGTGTAGCGTTGTTGCAGTCGATCAAGAACAGCAGTAGGCCTAGATTATGTTATCAAAGCAGAAAAAACACTGTTTATTTTCCCTTAATTTCGGTTTATTTTGCGTTAATTTTCTGTCATGGTTCCGTATGGTAGCCGTCAACTTTCTACTTTACGTAAAATCACCCTATTGTATCCTTGTGTAGGCATTTAACAAAGCACAGTAAATTTGACACTATTAGACTCGCTAAAGAGGTGATGACTTTAAGCGTGAGTTGATGTTGGCTTTCGAAAAATATGACGGTCTTATTTTCATGATTTTGTTTCAAACGTTGACATTGTTTGTTGCCTGTGTTCAAGAGTACAGTTATGGTATTGCAAGATCTAATTACTGTTTGAAAACACAACACAGTGTGTGTGGCTGCTTATCCTGTAATATATGTTACTATTACCGTTATTTTAAACTTCTGTGTTACAAGGAACTGGAATGGACATGTGTATAATCCTGCTGCGTACAGATGTTCTGTCGATTTCAGTACTTGGTTAAACTACACCATTAATATTATGAGTATCAATTCGGCTTTAGAAGAAACCATTCTACAACATTTAGCTGTTATAGATGCGATTGATAGCATTATGAGTGTATTGACAACAATAAAACTGTTGTTGGTATGTTGATTTACAGCCGTGATTTACGACCGTTGGTATGATTGAGCGAGAGTAAACAAGCTGAAAAGTTGCACAAAAATTTGATAAAATACATTATTGCACAGTACAGGACAGTTATAAATACATGATATAATACGTTAAAAAGTATTTTAACTTATTGTGAATGAACAATAATACTGAACATGTCGAGCAAAGGTAGAAGACACAAGTCGACCAGTGACAACATATCTGTGAGCGATATTGAAGGGATCGTCCAAAAAGCTGTAGTTGCCGCAACGGAGGTGATACGTGCAGAGTTTGCAAAACTTCTCGATGAGCTGTCGAAAAGAGTTCGACAACTTGAAAATTCTTTAAATGACATTTCGACTGAAGTTTTTAATCATGATATTTCATCACTGCAAAGACGAGTATTAATAATGTACGCGAACCAGTAATGCAATAACAAATTAAGAGCATATTTTGATGACAGCCTGTGTGTATGTGTGTATTGATAAATATCTATGGATGTTTACGTATGTAGGTTTTTTTGTTCCCTTTGGTGTTGGTGTGTTTGTATCAATTTCGTTGCTACGATATCGTTTTACAATGGGGGCCAGCTTGATAAGCCAGTTGGCTCTTCTGGTAGCCCGCCATTTCGTTGCTGAATTGTGTTCATATATCATTATATTCATGGCAAATAAAACATGGTATGGTATGGACTAGTGATGACTGCTATGAGATGACTGGTTGGTTACTGTTACTAAAAACAAACTGGTTTCTAATAGTTTACTTCGCAGCATCAAACTACACCGTGTGCCAAAAAAGCAGTACACCAAACTAATGGCGATAGCTTTGTCAATTCTTAACGAATTTTTAAAATTCTTTCACTGCTGGAAAGACAAGTACATTTCTAACAAAACACAAATAATCCTTCTCACCATACCTTCAGTGTGTTGCCACACTACCTTGCGAAAGTTAGGAAGTTATTTACAAAAGAGCAATCTAAAAATTGTGTAACCTTTGACAAAAGCTGAAACGTTTATTGTCATATGGCTGAATATTGTCACAATAGTTGCTTGAAGCGTCCGCCTTTTGCCCACACACATGCGTAAAGACGCCTACGGCACTCGTCAACTGCATTGTCAATGATGGTCAATGCCATGCCAAACATGCAGCAAGTATTGCTTCAGTTCACATAACACTTGTTTACATAAAATCGTCTGCTATATACAAAGAATATTTAACAGGAACCTGAAATTAAAACAACAAGCAAGCAAGATGAATGCATTAAAATTGGGTATGTGTTTAAAAATCAATGCATGTTACATTTTTGCATTTAACATTTTCATTGCATTTTCTTCCAAATTTGCCAAAAGTTGAACTTCTAAGTTTCGCAAGGTAGTGTCGCAAAATGATGACGGTATAATGTAAATTTACTTCTCTTTACAGCACTAAAAGGATTTTGAAAATCTGCTGGGAACACCCGTGCCAATATGAACTTGTATGCGATCTATCGAGTACTGCAATTTCCAATAACCTCGAGCGAATTATAACCTACATTTCAGGGTCACAATATTTCTCAACGTCTATTAACTCGAAAATGGTACAATACTTACAATGGCAGACTGATAAGAATAAGAAGTGTATGATCTATCGAGTGGTGTCATTTTCAATGAAATTGAATAACCCATATTTCAAGGACACCATTATTCGACGTTGATTATCTCGGAGACGATACACACGGTTACTGCAGACTAATAATGGAAAGGGATATGTGGTCTTTTGAATTGTGCCAGGTTATTTTAGCAATTTTGTCTGAAAATATGTGTAACCTACATTTTCCGTCTTTGATAGAAACTCCAGGCGATCTAGCGGACGATGACATTGCCTGTCACGTTGAGTGGGATGGAAGGTCATTTCAGGGACTATAAACGGTTTCGTTGTTTCCATCTGAAAAATACAACATGTATAATGTGCGAAGTCGATTACAACGGTCGGACGTCATGTGAACAATTTATTTCTGCTGTCGTATTCGACCGGAACGACTGTAATATGATGCTGAACGCGACGTGTTAGTGCTAGCTAAGTTTCTTGTTAGAACATGTCTTAATGTCTTTTACATGTTCCTTTCCCAGATTTTTACCTCACCCCGGCGGTAGCCTGCGATGTTTCGTATTTGGTCGCTTCGTTTATTATGAAGGCTTGGGTACGATAACGTAGAAACTTCTTACTTTACATAACTGAAAATATTTTACCTAATGACAACGTTTCGTTTCACGTCTTGATTGTTTACAGCTCGATGGAGCACGTGACCGGGAAATCAGCTGGTCCCATGTGTGGTTGAGTTGGTAGGATCCGGTGTACGAGTTTTTTTCCATAGCAACTGGTCGTATCTTCAGCCATTTCGACATAGTACACGATCTTTGTTGCCATTTCAACATTACGATACAAGAAGTTCAGCTGGCGTAGAGAGGCCGCGCGATGCTCCGTGTTATTGAATATTTCGCTAAATCACTCAAGGTCAATTCAGGTCATTCGACGTCATTCAGAATAACACCTTTGAGTATAGGGCGCTTTTATGTTGAAAGCAGAACGTATAATGAACTTTCCATTCTTTAATAACAGCGTTACTGACGAAGAAGCTGGAAAACATTGTTTGGAAATACGGTAAAATATTAGTTTTAAGTACAAAATATGTTGGGCCTGGCGCTAGTACGGAAATACAGTATGCACATCACCAAAGCAAGTCGTAAAATTTTGGGAGTTGCCAACATTTTGGGCCTGTACCCCACAGTCCCCCATCCCCACTCTAAACCCCTGTATAAATATTGGAGAGTGACCAACATTTGTGGCATGTGCCCCCCTGTATAAATCACGTATGGGAGAAGACGCTAGAGTGGTAACAGATCGTCGCCAATGACGGCGTCAGAGAAGTCGTTGTTAACTCGTGACTTCGACGTCGTAACTGGCCGCTGCGTTGATCCTGGAGGAAACTCGTGGTCGCCGTGCGACTTGCCGGTCTGGATCGTGACGAAGGGCCAGTCGTTCTCCTGGTCTGGGCCGACGTCGCCGGTCGATCCAGGGACCACACTGTAGACCCCGCGGTCTCGGACGTTCTCTCCGCCGCGAGGCCGGCTTTCACCGCTGCGTATCGCTCGCTGAACGCAACACAACATAAGTAAGTAAGTAAGTAAGTAAGTAAGTAAGCAGTTTATTTTGCATACGTCAAACGCATTATGCTTACAATACAGAACCAATACATACGCATACAATACAGAACAACGTCTAAACAACATGAAGTCAACCAACCAACAGTGTTTAAACTATGCATTACGTATTATAGCACAACATTACTTAGCAGTAAACCAAGTATTTTTGGTGCGTAATTAATGACGAAATAAACAGGAATGCTGCTGCCGAAATCCGTGTATTTCCGCTAATTTTTTTCCACATTTATTTATTTATTCGTCTATTCATTTATTTCGCCAAATATAAGCAATAAGCATGCATGTGGAAACAGCTGTATACTACAGAACACGAAGCAGATAAGTTCAGGTATAAAACGCTGAAGTTTGAGGCCTTTTGTATCATGAGCTTTAAAAAGTTGGACCACTTTTGTCAATTTAATGGGACACGTTGAAGACAGCTGGAAAGTGTACCAGTCGTTGGGCGTTCTCTGCACGTCGTAGCTTGACGGCGTAATGACGTGCTTCGTGGTCGAGGTCGAGGTCGGTACAGAGCCGGGTCAGCAGGCGCAGACAGTCGAGGTGGTCGGGAAAGCGACGGTGAGCGGTACGGTAGAGCTGCAGCGCCGCAGAGTAGTTTCCCGCTCGACGGTAGCAGCTGGCGGCGAGCAGCTGCCAGCGTGGCTGAGACGGCTGAAGCAGCATCCCTTGCTGGAACAACTGCACCGCCTACAGATACAATACACTGACTGACCGTCATTATATCGTCATCATCATCAGCAACAGAGTTTATTTGCCACGAAAAACAATATAAATGTAAAAAAACTGCTGTTTTATAACAGTGTGTAAGGCCCACAGCAAAGTGACACATATGAACCAGCAAAAATATTTTCATCACCTCAATGGCCGTAGATATAATACGCAGTTCTTATTATATCCACGGCTCTTTGTAGCGATGAATAGCAACACATGAAAAACAAACAGCGAACCCAAAAAACTATTTGAACTCGTACAACCACAGCGATTTAAGCAACAGTTGCAAGTCTAGTTATGATTACGTTTCCACCTTAACTGCTTAATGCCCATACCTGATAAAACGTTTCAGGCCAGTTACATTTTGGCGAGAAACAAAATAGTCAAACAGTAAAACCCCAAATTCAAAAATTCGCAGCATTAATTTAGCACATTGAACATGAACCATGGAAACATCACAAAATGTGCTCAAAATGTCCATCGTGTGACCTGATACAAGCAGACAGAGACAGCAACGCCACTGACTGACGGCTGCAACAACATTTGAATGATCTATCTTTCTCCATTCGACTAACAAGTCTTTGTTTTCAACTGCAGCTGCATCCTGAGTAGACTCAGCATTTCTATGGCTTGGTTGTCTTTGTGGATACAGTGTAAACACACATTGGTAATAGTAACAAAGTGCAGATTATCGTCACCTTCTCTACAAGCTGTGATTCGATGTAGCACTTCCCGAGCCACTCGAGGACGGCGATGTTTTTAGGATCGTATCGATGTGAGTCCGAGAAATAATGAAGGGCCTGAGCCTTATCGCCGTCGGCATCATGCAACTGACCTAGTCGACTTAGAACGCCGGCGTCAGTCGGTACCACGCTCAGCAGCTGGACGAACCATTCCACGGCCTTCTGGCGCTCTCCGACTAGTTCACTCACGTCAGCCAACTGGTACAAGACCTGACAACAACGAAACTACTACTACACAACGCTACTAATAGTACAACAACTACCACTACCCTGCCGGACAGCTTGCGGGATCCAGTTATTGGCGGGAACAGTTTTAGACAATCTCTGAAGACGTTTCTGTTCGCAACGTACTGATGCATCCAGCGCATTAGAGGATTCATGACGATGCGCTATATAAATCGACTTTTACTTACTTACTTACTTAGTAACAGACTTCCAGGCTAAAACTTTAGCCTTTCCACAAATTCTATTCACCACACCCCCGGACTGCCATCGCGGATCATCGGACTGAACCGGACTTATCACGCTCATCGTTTCTTTAATTTACTTTTTTATTTTCTATTCGCAAAAACTAGGAAAATCGATTTTTTTTGTAGGTGGGATTAGTGTGGATGCATTTTAAGGACTTGTGCGATATCAAGTAAATGACTATCCACAGCCTCTCAAGCTCCAACTATCATGCAGTAGTAAATTGGCTCAAAATCATTTGCCGTAAAAATAATGTGAAAAATGCGAATGTTTAAAGTTACTGGAAAACCATTAACAGAATAAGAATGACCATGTCAGACGGAGAGAAGTGGAGACGTGACGCGGTGATACGTTTTTGTTCTCTCGGGCTTTATTATCCGTAGACACAGTGGATATACCTGACATGTGTATACCTTACCTGTGCGTCGTTTCGCAGTACGACGTTAAGTTTGCTGAAGTACTGCAGTGCGTCCTGGTAGCGATGCAGTCGCTTGTAGACGAGAGCAAGGTTGTACATCGCCTCGACACACGACGCGTCCGACTGTATCGCTTCTCGGTAGCAATCGCGCGCTTTCTCCAAGTCGCCTCGGGTCATCAGGATGTTGCCTTTGTTAACGAGGGCAGCAGCATCGTACCGGTCTGCCTTAACGGCCAATTCGGCGTAGCGATCAGCCAAATTGATCGACGTCGTTGTAACGGCGCAGTCACCATCCGATGGACCAGTTCCTGCTCAGCGTCAAATATGAACATACAGACCCTCAGACAGACACACAGCGTACAAAATAGTAATCATTCAGTGTCAAATTATGAACATCGTGGACAGACAGTGTCGAATAAAAACACAAAGGAAAACAGAATTGATAATCACATTTTGGTACCAGAAGTGGGCTGATTATTGTAATGTAAGTGGGGTATTGATTGGTGATGTACATCAGTTTCAATTGTATATAGTATATTGTGATATTGTGCATTGAAGCCGTGCTGTGTAATAATTCATACATCACAGAGTGCCCGTCTTGTATGTCATCCGCTGCTCCGCTGCTAAATCGCCATCCAGCGGAGGTCGCCTAGTATTAATGTCATATTGTCATATGCTCGGATTTTCTGGCAATGGTGACGAGAAAAGTTGTAGTGCAGAGCGAGAGGCGACGTAAAACAGATTTTTTTAAAAATCTGCTAAGACATAATGTCATCAGATTTCACTCGGCTCAGATTTATGCGCCATCGCTACAACGGTTGCAGCGACCTTTGTGGCGATTTGTGGCAGTGACGAACGCACAGTGTATTCACCGCCTAATAATGTCTGTTTATCACTGATACGTGACATTTATAGAAATAATATTATTGTTCACATACTGAGTTTTAACCAACATTAACAAATCCCAAAATTCCACGAAGTTTTACGAATTTTGAAGTTGCAACTCAGACGTTATTTTTTAACGGTCACAAAAATATTTTCTACGTTGAAAAGTAAGCTGTAAAATAAGATGTGTAAAGATATCACGAGTACAGTGTCACGTAGTATTAGTCACCTGTGCCTCGACGGTAGTCATCGAAAGCCGTGAGTCGGTGTAGAAAGGCGAGATTAGTGGCTGTCGACCCATACACCGCCGTGTTACGCTTCTCTAGTATTCTGTCGAGCAAAATTAAACAGTAGGCCTACGCTTACCAGATCTACAGTTCATACTCAAGACTTTTACAGGTTGTGTTGAAAGTTCAGTATTAATATTGCTGTGTGTTCTGCTAAGCGTTTTACACAGTGATTTTTTACACCCCTCCTTGTGGATGAGGAGGTGAATCGAGACAAGACTGGTGAGGCTGACGGAATGAATCGGGAAGTTGATTCCAAAGACGAGGTGATGCACATCTAAATGAGCGATCTGTGATTTTCAAGGAGGAGATGGTTGGCGGGAGAGAAAGAGTGACAACAGATGAGGAGCGGGTACTGCGAGGAGGTTGAAGAGTGATAAGGTTGTGAAGATAGCTAGGTTGAGCAGCTGTAAGAACTTTGCAAGTAAGAGAGAAAAGTTTATATTCGATGCGTTCGTTGACCTTTAGCAAGTGGAGAGATTTGAAAATGGGAGTGATAGATAAAATGTTTGGGAAGGTTCGGCCTATGAAACAGTTGATTATATTTTGGGGTCTGGATCCAGATCTGGAAAGTTCATTGTTGTGAATTCGAAATAACATAATAATAATTACAATATTTCACATGAAGGTCTTCAGCCAAGTCACATGATAAGTGATACGTGGCTGACGTTGTTTTTCTGCAAGAAAAGAAACAAAATGAAGGTTGTCAGATTTTTAAACCTAGAGGGTCCAAACAATTTTCATGGGTATACTGCAGTTTATAACAGTTGGTCAGTGCTGTTGATATGGGGACTCTGCCTGGCGGCAGCACCCTGAAATGGGAACTATGCTTCCGAAATTCTCGGATTTTCGTCATCTCACCTCGTGGATGCCTGTGGCCTTGGGAGGAGACTGGACACATGCACTTCCTGCCTAGCCACGCCCCTCGGACCCATATGGATTCACTGTCTGGCCACGCCCCTAAAAGAAAGCAAGTACCTGAGTGAATCTAGTGCCTTGGAAAAGTCACCGCGACGTACAAAGCTAACAGCTTTATCCGCATCAAGCTGAGCAACAAGTCTATTGAACGATTTTGTCTTCTTCACCTGCTCACATCACCACAATTAAATGCGACTTTATAATACATATAAATATATTGTTTAATCTATATTCTACATCACTAACGTTGTAATCCTATCTTTAGTACGTCAGCGATGAAGACGTAGGTCCGACCGCCGTCCCGTTCTGCCACACTAGGCGTTCATCACGACTACTGAAACAATATTATATTATATTGTTTAAATAATACGCATACGTCTGGAGACGACGCTGTGCCTATACCGAATTTTAAACAAGAAGCACAGCTGTCGCAAAGATGCCGCGCGGCGCTCCGTGTCGTTGAAAATTTTGCTGTCACTCAAGTTTGCTTAAGATCACTCCAAATTACACCATTCCAGTAAGCCGTGTGCGAGTTCCTATTAGTATTTCATTGTAACTGTATCTATCTTGTATCGTTTCTGAGATATTCAACGTCCAATAATAGCGTGACCTCGAATTCTGCGTTAGGCGTCATTTAAAGTCACTGGAAATGGCACCAATCGATAGATTGCTTACGCGATCCTGCTGGAGTTCCATAGTATCTAAGGCCCTATCTTGTATCAGTTCCAAGATAAATCGAGATATTCGTCAAAAATCGCAGTTTTTTCATAACCCACCTGCATTCGTCCCCGACGGAATATTGCCACAACGTTTGGTACGGAAAAAGTTAACAATTTGACGATACGATTAGCCGTTTCGATGCAATATCGGCGTGTGACGGACAGACAGACGGACAGACATCTTGCGACAGCATAGTCCGCGCTATGCATATGCGTCGCTCGGTAAAAAGGAAATTTTAAATTATAAAAATAAACAGATGCAAGACACGAGTCCTCGACGTACGGTAACGCAAGTAGTAGACCTGTTCAATGCACCAGTTATACGCGTCCTCGCAGCTGTTAGAAATCCTCGCTGCGATGATCTTGGCCGCCAGCAGAATGGCGGATTCAGCGGACGACCGTTCCGCTTGTTCCAGACGTCGAAGTTCGTCGTTGCGGATCGCTTCCTGGATGACGTCACTTTGTGCGTCACCGTCGTCTGCGTGTCTACCGTACGCCTCCTCGTCATCCTGAATTTCAAGCGAAAACAGGTATAGCAAACATTGCTCCGCGACCCATTGCATGGTGCTGCCACTCGATAAATTAAACAGCATGATCCCAACACGTGCCTGTGAAGTGACTCGTCATAATCGGACACGTTAATCGTTCATTTTACTTACTTACTTACTTACTTACCATTGACGAGCTATCCTGAAAGTTCCATACTGATATCTGCAGTTGTCTTTCCGTGCTGTTACGATGGTAACAGATATTGCTGAATTGTTACAAATACAGACGAGGCAAAACGATACCTCGCAGGTTGTCGTTGGGGAGAAATTAACATTTAACCCTCTATTGACGCAGTAAAACCGCACAGCAACGGATCGTTATACAGCAATACGACACTGGCTGTTGATTGGCGGGTTTTACATTTGGTACAACAAGGAGGAGCCTGGGCGGGCTGCGGTCCCGCCCAGTCCCTTCCTCGCTGTACCAAATGTAACAGCCCATCCATCAACCCAGTGTACCAACTTAATATTGTACGATGTGGCACTATGATTGCCTCTGCGCTCTACAGGGTTAACCACTGGGGCAAATGTGCGCACTGCGCGCCGATCAAAGAATCGGCCTCAGCTTGGCTGCGCTTGGGTGGTCTAGCTGCCCCACCCAAAAGATAAGATTCGTCCGTATTTTCTTTACTTGACCCCCAACGGAACCTGACGAGGTGTTGTTTTGGTCGAATGTTGATTGATTGATGAGCCTAAATCAGTGGTACATAATTCGACCGCGAGTCGACTGTGCCACAACAGTTCGCGAAGAACTGACATGCCGATGTCTTGCAAAAAGTTGTTTTATGGGACGGTAAACTCACATTGTCAATATTCAGCACGGTAGACGCGCGCGGTCAGCGACGTCTAATGTCGTGAAGACAACTCATGAACAGTGGCATATCTACGAGCAGGTTTCTGAAACCCGTTAGAACTTCGCTCTTAAGAAGTGATGGGACCGAGACACTATTCTCAATACCAAGACCGTTTTAACTCGTTGAATGGATTTAGCGATGCGTTTATGACGAATATTATGAACTTATTAATCGGTCCACAGAACCTTCTCCGGTGCCAAAACAATGAAACATCAACGCGATTGTGAACATAAAAACGTTCGACGGGCCTATGAAAAATACGGATAATCGAGACTCGAGACCCAGACTAAGACCGAGACTGAGACACTTCCGCACATACGTAAAACGTGTACAGTTAGGTCTGTAGCGTTTTGTTGGCCATGGTACAATCGCCTGTTGAAGTGTCACACAAATTCAATGCGTTAGAGACATAAAGCATAGCACGGCTATTCACATGCAGCACGTATATAAGCCAACGCTATAGCGAGTGTCTTCCTCGTTCTAGCAAGCAACAAACAGCAGCGTCACTTCACAGGAGTGTTTCACAGAGACTAGAGGCAAACTTTTTGTAAGAAACAATCTAAAGAGATGAATTTAGTCAACAGTCGATGTTTCTTGGTTCTCTTCGTGTACTTCAGTTCAGCTGTGTTAGTGATCGTTGATGGACAATCAACGACTGACGACGACGACACTGACAAATATGACATCATCAAATTCATTGACAGAATTGCCAAACTGGAGCATAACTTAGCTGCAGCCGTCCATACAGTCGCTGAACTCAAGGGTCAATTGGCTGCAACAACTACGAAACCTGCAGGGGTGCAAGTAAGTTTTGCATTTTCATGAGCCTATGCCACGTGCTTGTATACAGCTTGAGCGGAATCACGGAACCCCCGGACAACCCCCGAAACAACCGCCAACGAGCTCTAACCATAACCCTAATCCCGGAGACCGGGGATTTCTCTCAGGGGATTGTTATTGTGTAAGAGGTGCCGCCCCTGAGATTTACGCTATCTCGCCAAATGCTTGAAGCTGTTTGGCGCTGCTAATTTCTATTCCACATAATAAGTATAGCACCTCGTTTTGACGAGATAGCCTAGCGTAAATCTCGGGGGCGGCACAGTCTTACAATTGTCCGTGGTTTGTCCGGACGCCGGTTGAGCGAATAGCGACACGTGCACGTACAGTACGTTATTTGTGGTATGAATGATGAAAACTACCAAGAATGTGGTTGTTGTTGTTGTTATGAAGACATTAAGTTCGGTCACGCCTAGTTGTCGACGAATGATGTCGATCATGTTGATGATATTTTGACATTAAAGTTAAAATTGTTAGCGCCTATCAACTCATGTGGTTGTTGTTATGATGACATAAAAATGCTATGAATGAATGAATGAATGAGTGAGTGAGTGAGTGAGTGAGTGAGTGAATGAATGAATGAATGAATGAATGAATGAATGAATGAATGAGTGAGTGAGTGAGTGAGTGAGTGAGTGAGTGAGTGAGTGAGTGAGTGAGTGAGTGAGTGAGTGAGTGAATGAATGAATGAATGAGTGAGTGAGTGAGTGAGTGAGTGAGTGAGTGAGTGAGTGAGTGAGTGAATGAGTGAGTGAATGAGTGAATGAATGAATGAATGAATGAATGAATGAATGAATGAATGAATGAATGAATGAATGAATGAGTGA
>Ga0209149_1000569_pt1 | contig 15795 bp, 11 predicted proteins | sample WorMetTyACAVOLI2_FD_187423 | JGI IMG/M metagenome (GOLD analysis project Ga0209149, IMG submission 187423) | Marine gutless worms symbiont microbial communities from Max Planck institute for Marine Microbiology, Germany - Olavius algarvensis... ... | reverse complement strand
CATAGGCTACGGTTAGACTTAATTTGATTTGTATATATTGAGTTATGATGTTCATGCATCACGCAGTACAGTACTGAGTACATACTATGACACTACATACAGATGGTATACATGACAAAAAATAAAATGATATATGCATCAAACAAAAATACACAGGGTGTAGGGTACGGGTATGGAGGATTTCGGGATTCTGTGGATATGGGGATTCTGTGGGGATTCCCACAGGTTTTCCTGTGGGTATGGGATAGGTATGGGCATTAAAATCCAATCCCCACGGCAGCCCTGCAAAAATCAGATTAGTTGCACATTAGTAAAGTAGTAGTAGTAGTAGTAGTAGTAGTAGTAGTACACGGCGCCGTAATTACAGAGTCACTAGTGCGCCGCCATCTCGGCTGTCCCTAAGCAAACAAAAATGTCTTTCAGTAATCGACGGAATTCGCCAAGCTCAGTGTCTGGCCTTCACAGTATCACGTTAATTCCAGCACCGCAGATGGGACAACCACGTCACTGACGGAACAATTCGTCAGCGCACGACTCACAGAAACGCCGTTCGATACATGTAGGTTATATACAACTAACTATTGGTCTGCCATTGTACGTATGGCTCTATCTTGTACAATTTTCGACTTATTTGATGTTAAATAATATCGTGACTTTGAAATCACTCAAGGTCATTGAAAATGGTACCATTCGAAAACCTGAGCATGGTTTTCTATTCGTCTTCTATAGCAACTATGGCCGTATCTTTAGTCGTTAATGACATATTCAGCGACAAATGATGGCGTAACCTTGAAAACGGGATTAGGGGTCGTTCAAGGTCACTGAAAGTGGCGTCGTTCGATAGACTGTATACGACTTTCTATTGATCGGCTGTTATAAATATAACTATCTTGTACCGCTTTCGTATTATTTGGCGTTGAGTAATATCATGACCTTGAAATCTATGTTAGAGGTCATTCAAGATCATTGGAAATTGCACCATTCGAAAGCTTGGGTACGGTTTCCTATTCGCGTTCCATAGTGACTACGGCTCTATCTTATGTCGTTTTCAAGATAAAGCGACATATTGGTTGAAAATCATGATTTTTTTTAGCGCGCGACGCGTATGCATAGCGCGGCTATGCAGTGGCAAGATGTCCGTCCGTCCGTCTCTCCGTCTGTCTGTCACACGCTGGCATTGTGTCTAAACGATTACACATATCCTCAAACGTTTTTCACCGTTGGGTAGCCCCACCATTCTAGTTTTTCTGTACCAAATGGGATGGCAATATTCCGACGGGAACACCCTGAACGGGGACGTCGAATACAAGGGGGTATGAAAAAATCACGATTTTCGACCAATATCTCGAAATAAGTGCAAGATAGAGCCATAGTTACTATGGAAGGCACAAGGCAAATAGGAAACTGCACCCGCGCTTTCGAATGGTACCAGTTTGAATGATCTTGAGTGACCTGTAACCCAGATTTTAAGGTCACGATACTATTTAGCGTCAAATAACTCAAAAAACGGTAGCAGATAAAGCTATATTTACAATGGCGCACCAATAGAAAGTCGTATATGATCTATCGAACGGCGCCATTTTCAATGACCTTGAACAACCACTAATTACCAAGTTTTCAAGGTCACGCTATTATTTGACCCTGAATATCTCATAAACGGTTAAAGATACGGCCATAGTTGATATGGAAGGCGAATAGGAAACCACACACAAGCTTTCGAATGGTACTACTTTGAACTTCACTTCACTTCACTTTAATCTTTGAAAAACAGTTGACAGAACGCAACTGAACAATATGTCAATACACATCTTTAAACATTATTGTCTTTCAAAAAAGTTTCTAGAGTCACGTTTGGTTGTAAATACGAGTTCATGGCGCCTAGGCCTAAGACTGTACGAATGACCTTGAGTGACCTCTAACCCAGATATCAAGGTCACGATATTATTGAACGTCAAATAACTCAAAAATGTACAAGATAGAGCTATATTTACAATGGCGGACCAATACAAAGTCGTATGTGATCTATCGAACGGTGCCGTTTTCAATGACCTTGAACAACTCCTAACCCAGTTTTCAAGGTCACGCTATTCTTAGATGCTGAATATGTCATAAACGGTTAAAGATACGGCCATAGTTACTATGGAAGGCGAATAGGAAACCGCACCCAAGCTTTCGAATGGTACCAGTTTGAAAGATATTCAGTGACCTTTTCAAGGGCATGATTATTCAACGTCAAATAACTTGAAAATGATACAACATACAGCTATACTTATAATGACCGACCAGTAGAAAGTCGTATATGGTCTATCGAATCGCGCCATTTTCAATGACCTTGAACAATCCCTACCCCCAGTTTCAAGGTCACGACATTCTTTGACGCTGAATATCTCAGAAACGGTACGACATAGTGTCATTGAAATACTAATAGGGACTTACGCACGCCCTACGCAACAGTGTTATTTCGAATGACCGTGAGTGATCTTGAGTGACTTAGCAAAATATTCAATGACACGAAGCGTCGAGCGGTCTCTCTACGACAGCTGAGCTTCTTGTTTATACCCCCCTTGCATTCGACGCCCCATTTAGAGGGGGGTTCCCGTCAGAATATTGCCATACCGTTTGATATGGAAAAATAACTAGAATGGTCTGGCTTCCCGAAGGTGCAAAAACTTTGATGATACCTTTAGCCGTTTCGACATAATACCGGCGTGTGACAAGACAGACGGACAGACATCTTGCCATGGCATAGTCCGCGCTATTCATACGCGTCGCGCCGTAAAAAACTGGTTTTATAGGTGACGCGTATGATGTATCGTTGATTCAAATAATGCGAAATTACAGAATGTCAATTAAACACTCTGCAGGTTTGGCGGTGGACCACGCCAATCGTCGTCTGTACTACACGAACGTCGGCAGTGTAACGGTGGACTACAAGGAATACTCGTGGCACAAAATTGAAACCGTTCGACTCGACTCGCTGCCCGTCAAAGTCAGAACGATCGTGTCGTCGCATGCTGATCGTCCAAGAGCAATCGCTATTGACAGCACTAACGGGTATAGCTTAGCACTCTTAACCATTTTATGGGCACAGGTAATCACAGTGCCACATCGAATAATATGTATGTGATTTCATGGTCACAATATCTTCACTGCTTTCTTTGGGTTCTTACCATACCAACAGGATCGGTAGCGCGTAGCGAAATTCGTGTAAAATAAACATTTAGGTCTGCTATATAATGACCAGACACACAGCTGTTTGAAGTAGACGTAGGATGATGGGAGTGACTCATATGTTCAAAATTCAACTTGCTTGAGATATTTCGACTTACTTTTCAGCTAAATTGGAAAAACAATTTCCAACTTTCTTAATTATTTCGACTCACTTGTGTGACTTGAACATAAATGAATTAGGTGGATGTTAATTGTAATGCAACATGTGTCACTTTAACTGTTGTAACTATAGGCATATCACCTGTATAGATAAATTATACATATTTTGTTCAAAATTGTCCGACCTGCGGACTACGCTATATACTATACTTACTAAATAGCGCGCAAGCTGTTTAAGCAATTAACTGACTTGTTACCACCGAGGAAAACTCTGAATAACCGCGTAATGGGTGCGTTGCTTTATGAATAATTTTCGACTGGCCAAAATCTATAGTCACTACACTGGGGATAAAGAATTGCAACTGAGTTGAATTTTCACGCGGCGGCGAGCGAGATTCATTATTTTTTCCAGCGGCGAGTCGACTATTCGGCGACTCCCATATCTGGTTAGACGCCTGTTTCATCAGTTACTAATGAACGAGGTTTTCATAGCGTCAGTATTAGATTACATGACACAGCTCCGTTATTATGGTCGGGAAACTTTACACCGTTGAGTTGGGGCGAAGATGGGGTTGCAGGTTTGATGCCGTTGGCGTCACGAACCAGCCTCACCAGAGTCCATCTAGGCCCCGTGCGTCACCGAGCGGAATGACGTGTTTGGTACAGTGTGTTCAGAGGAATCGGATTTCGTTACGTGACAAACAGTTAGCTTCCATCAACACGGTATATATCTTTCTGTACATTTATTTACAACTGTACATCAGCTTTTCCAAAACCACTCTCTCTCGGTCTCTCCCACAGCTCTGTCCACAGCTACCCACATTCAACATGTCCGCGCATGTTCGTCGCTCCGCGCCGCCAATCAGGCGTCGCTCACTATCCGTCGCCTCGCAGACTCACTGTCAATCATCTTTCTAGGCCACGGCGACCTAGCGCCGCCGCGGCTCCAACTTGTTGTACCTAGAAAACTGCCTGGACAGATTAAAAAATATGTTTAGAAATACGATATTATAAGAGGCACAGCTGCCTGTAAATAAGTGACGTGTGTTCGTTGTTACAGACATCTGTATTACACCGACTGGGGTAAGACGGCAAGTGTTGTCAGAACACAACTTGACGGCTCCAACCCAACAGTAATCAAGAAGGACGGCCTCAACAATCCCAACGGCATTGCTATCGCCAACAACACAATCTACGTGACAGACTCGCACTACAAAACTCGCGTACCTGCCAATGCCCGTACTAGCCAGGACGGCTCACTCTACTCCATGAACCTTAACGGAGGTGGCTGGACGGATGAACTGAGTACCGTCACTACTAAACTTAAGGTGTGTAGCAGGCGTCATTTACGTTTTCTCAGCGCTAATGAATGTAGTTTGCTTTTTTGCATAAAATGTATTAGTTTTACATTATACTGCCTGTTATCAACGGAGCCCTTAACAGCAGTTTATAGCAGCAATCAATAACAAGTACGATAAGAGTGTGTAAAATAGTAAATCCTGTTTAAAAATATGTGTTTAATGTTTATGGTTGTGTATGTTGTTTACTTTCTTCTGTAGTTACTTATATTATGAGACATTAATTGCCGATTACATCAAACATACTTAACTTTAAGCAGAGATTAACGCCGGCGTTAATCATCGAAAACTTCGTTGCACCAACCGCAGTTAAGTAACTAGCACTTAATGTTGTTGCGTGCAACGACGTCCTGATAACAGGAGACTTAAGTATCACTTTAATTTAAGCTAAGTGGCAGTTTAAGTAACGTTGGCGCAATTAAGAATATGATGGTGTTTGTTGCAGCAGTAAATATTTTCGAAGGCCCGATGCCGTTTTTGACGCCCGGTGCAGCAGCGTCAATGAACTGAAGGCGAACTGCGGCAGTACAGGACGCTGCTGCTGCTGTTAACTTGGACTGTCTTCACGGATAATCGGACTGGACCGGACTTATCAAGTTCATTGGCTAATTGCCGCGCGATGCTATGCATAAGCGCGGCTATTGCCGTCATGCAGTGTCCGTCCGTCCGTCCGTTTGTCTGTCCGTCCGTCCGTCTGTCACGTTCGTAGATCATGTCAAAACGAATAAATATATCTTCGAAATTTTTTCACCATCGCGTAGCCATACTAGTCTAGTTTTTCCATGCCAAACGGGGTGGCGATATTCCGACGGGAACCCCCATAACGGGGGCGTCGAATGCAGGTGGCAGAAATCGCGATTCTGGTCTAATAGCTGGCTATCGCTGGTCACCTCTGTCAGGTGGCAGATGACACTGTGTGATCCCATTGACAAGTGGCGTCCCGTAGTTCTGAGGTGAATTTCACGAAGAACTGTACGCTCGTTTTTTATCGAAGATTGCTGGACGTGCGAAGTGCCAAAAACATTTACCGACGACGAAGCTGAGTATATGACACAGTCGGCCACTCACCACTGGCTATTGATCGATTGCTGGACGTGCAAACTACGAAGTGACAAAAACAGTTACTGACGACCATGCAGTGTAGATCGCACAGTCCGCGACGCACCGGCGAATGATTGTTTGTGACGGCCTGCAGCATGGACGAATACGCCGAACAGAAGAGAACAGAAAATAATTTAATTGTACGCAGTGGTATATCTGAAGCCGAAACAACTAATAATAAAAGACTGCGCTCGACGTTTTGTATTGAAGCTAAACAGACACGAAGCATCGCGCGGCCTCTTTGCGACTACAGAGCTTCTTGTTTTCAGTTCACTTTTCGTTAATTTTCTAGTTTGGTTTCGTGTGCCAGAGTAGACTAAGCTGTTTCGTTGATCATAGAGTAATGCATTAAAATTTCAACATATGTATCTTAGCAGACTGACGTGGTCTACGAAGAACTGAAATTGTTTCTCTGATGTTGGCTCTGACTTAGTTACACATTTACTTGTGCAGACACCGTTTGGACTGACGGCGAATGGCAGACTGCTGTATGTCAGTGACTGGGACCAGAACGCCATCTTTTCGTTTGATTTTACCGCAAAGACATTGACAAAAGTCATCAGTGACGTTTCTCTGCCGATGGCACTGGAATACACCACCGTGTCAGAAGGTGCGCGCTGCTGGCCACATGTTCGTCTTATACATAGGGGGGCCCACTGGAAAAATATTGGGTGGCCAAATTGTGGTTTGTTAGGTTTGGCGAGCGCGGTAGCGCGAGCTTATATCTGTTCCAGGTATTATGGCAGTTTAGTGTGGGCCTTAACCAAGGGGCAAGTGACCGAGAAGGGGCGTTTGACTGGGGTAGGTGACGGAGGACACTTGACCGGGGAGGAAATGACCTACCCTCGGCCGTTCGGCGTGGCGTAATGGTAGGGCGTCGGACTATAGTGATCAAGCAGCACTTCTACTGATGTCTGTTTAAACTGCTGCTGGCAAATAACATTTAACCAATTATCTTCAGATTTGCAGACTCGGCGTTCCCTCGGCTATATTGTCTGAAATTTTCATGTAAATCACTAGGGGGTCCGGTAATTATGCCTCACCGTGTACTGTTGCAAAGCAAAATTGTGGTTGAGTTGTGTGTTTGCTCACGAGACTTTAACCCTTTAACGGGCACATTGAAACCGAAGAGCAACAGACGATTATACAGCAATACGGTGATTGGTACACTGGCCGTTGATGGGTGGGCTGTTACATTTGGTACAGCGAGGAGGGCACTGAACGGCCAGTGTACCAACTTCATATTATTCGATGTGACACTGTAATTACCTCTGCATTCTAATCGGTTAAGCCAGTGTCATCGCCGATCGCCATGCACCTAACTGATTCGTGTCACCTACAAAAGTATAAGATAAACAATGACATTCATGTTGTATAAATACTACATTGTGTTCCAAAAAACATGTGACTACGTCTTCGACGATAAGTTGAATTAGAATTGCCCGTTTCCAACATTTTTGGCACACTTATTACCAAGAGTTTAGGCCATTGACAGATGTTTTTATTTTCCCACCTCACCTATTTTGTGCACCTACTTTACCTCGAGAACTGTCGAGACCTAAATATCAGTAAAAATTAAAATCATGAAAATATCACAGGAAGATGCGATTCTTATTTTTAAAAATGTCTTTCTGTCAAAGCGATATGGTGCACGAAGGCTGATGAGTGAATTTCCCGGCAACCGTTGGACACTTGGAAGCATCGACAGTCTGCTGAAGAGAATCCGCATGACGGGTACAATTGTCCGGCCACCAGGCAGCGGCAGACCTCGTTCGTCGCGTGCAGTGGAGGACATTTTGCTCAGTCATGAGTACAAGCCAAAAAGGCACCGATCAGCTCGTGGGATTTCGCATGAAACTGCCATTCTCTGTTCAAGTGTGCACAGGATAATTCACAGTGATCTCCAGCTCAAATGCTTCAAACAACGTCGTACTCAGCTGTTGTCTGAAGCCAATTGCATCTCGATCTCACTCGCTGCTAAGCAACCTTATCGTTTGCAATAAATCTTATTATTGTTCTATTATAAACCGTCATTGAATAACTTTGTCAAACCGCATTGTATGTTGATAATTTTTGGCACACAGAAGCTGAAGTAAATTTGCAACAGAAAGGCAACATAATTGCCCACCTCTCCTGATGGGTGTTTCTACCCTACCTTGTGAAATATAATATATCATTCTGTTAATAAAATGTCACTCTGTTGATAACCACAGCTCATCAACGATGTTTGACGTTCCTTGCTGTTTCTCATAAACGCATTCCTCGATGACTCTCAGTAATCTGTAGTCTACAGAACTGAGGTCTGGTCTGTTGGAAGGCCACGTCTTGTGAAGTCCGAAGTCTGGTGTCACAGCAGCTCAGTGCTCTTGCGCACGCGTGGTGCACTGGAAAGTAAACTGTAAAAGTCACCAGCAGCTTGACAGATGTCTGACAGCAACTGTTATAGCAGCAAGCCATCACAGTAATGTGCACCATTCACTTTTACCCACACGTCTTGCGTGAAATGAGCGCTATATAAATACACTTACCTTTTATCTTTTACCTCTGGCTGTATGAAAACCACACCAGCGCACCAAAGCCTGGAGACACAGCATCTGATTGAAACGTGGCCAGTAACCAGCAGAGCTTCATTGTTTTAATCCATGTCTCAAAGCCAAAAGCAAAGACTGAACATTTGCTATAATGTTTCTCCGTAACTATCATGACTTTTAAAGCTTACATTACTGCTGTAATGAACAAATTGACTTGTTTCGTTTCACAAGGTAATGTGAGAACAGCCGTCAGGAGAGGTGGGCAATTTTGTTGCAGTTTTGTTGCAAATTTACTTCAGTATCTGTTCGCCAAAAATTATCGAAATATAATGTGGTTTGATAAAAATTATTGCAAAAATAAAAGTGTGCAATTTTTTGCCCCTCAATGTGGTTCAACTTATCATCGAAAACGTGGTCACGTGTTTTTGGAACACAGTGTACAATTGCGTAACTGTGAATAATCTGTTTCGTGGTGCGTGTCTGCTGATGCTCACTTTTAGCACGTGCGAGTGATCCGTGTTCGTCTTTATCATGTGACATCTGCATCAAACAGAGCTGCACGTTCTGCGTCAAACAGAGCAGCAGCACAACGTGCACCTGTGACTCGTATAAGAACCGTCGTTTCAGCTCCAACACCTGTGACGGTACCGTTGTCTCGAGATAAATTATTTCTTTACATATACGCAATATTAGCCGTCTGGAACCGCCTTCCAGAGCACGTTCAGTTCACACCTTCAGCTTGTCTCATGGCAAGTTTATATTTCAGTTTAGAACTGCACCGAATTTTATTTAAATAACTTGCAGTTTATTAGCATTTATACCGCATACTTAAATTCGCTAGATGATCATTGGATGCCTTTTCAAATTCGATCAAAGTACTTACAGTACGTACAGTTTAATTATATCAGAAATTGTTGCGGTTTCGCATAGAACTGTGTGATTTTGAAGAAAACTTAAGAAAAACAAAACTACGCCGCACATGCGGTACTGACATGAGACTGCCAAATAGGTTAGTTGGAACAGCTCCGCTTATTGGGGCTGTTCCAATCCAGCCGTGTGTTCCAGCCGTATGATACGGCCGAGCTGTTCCTGCCGCGTTGCTCCATAATAATTCGTGGTAATGTGCAGCGCAGCAAGCGTGCAAATTGTGAAAGCTTTAACACTTCCTATAAATGCAGTCAATATAGCGATCTCGTTGTCGTCGTCAGAAGTAAAGGTTGGTGCGTGCATTGCCGTCGCCAGCTATGGGGCACTGTCATACCTCGCTGACGAACTTCATCATCCAGCAGAGTTAGCGTTTTGAAGGCGTCTACGTTCCGCTTCGTCTCACGAACCGTCTGTTCCTCGTACCCGCCTCTCAACCTACGGCGACTGAGCTTTTCCAGTCGTCGCTGTACGGATCTGGAACAGTCTTCCGCAGCATATCACACCTGCTCCGTCACTTTTTGTCTTTTGCTCTTGCTTGAAAACATACTTCTTCGAACTCTGTTACCTGTAATTATTGTTGTCGTGTCTGCGAAATGACACTATCATTTGTGGACACGCTAACCGCTCTTACTTACTTACACGCGCCGTGATTCTTTATAGACCTCGGCGCTTTATAAGTCATTTACTTACTTACTTACTTACTTACTTACTTACTTACTTACTTACTGGGGCACGTGCCCCTCCTAGAGCTTGCGCATGCACATGCACATTTTGATAATTATCAGTTTTCCAGTTTATTATATTTATAAATATAAAAAGGTAAAAGAAGTAGATTTATATAGCGCCATTTTGTAAGCACCTCATCTTCAATGCACTCCGGTATGGATCACACAGTTTCACCTGCAAATTACATCATACCTGCCACTACCTCGTAAACGTTCACCAGACGGCGCCAGTACCGGTTGTAGTAGTAGACATATAATTGCAGCTTACTACTCATTTATCGAGCCCGAAAGGATGAGAAGCTGAGTTGGCCTAGTTGGCTGACCCATTGCGGACGGTTTACCAACATAAGTGGTCACCCGTCAGCTGCAGGTCGAGCGCAGGACAGGGACAGTTCACCGGTCAAAGACCAACGTTTTACCGCTGTGCTATTGTGTAGAAATGTATGTGATTTCTACTTGATTTCGTGAACATGGACGCCGTGCCCCCTGGCGACGCCACTGGACGCGTGTTTGCGTGTGTGGTACCTGCAGTGCCGTCGAGCTACTTGCTGGTCAGTGACATGGACGGCGTTAAGATGGTCAGTGTCGACGGGTCAGACGACAAGTCCGTCTACGTCGCTGCTGTTGGTCGTCCATTCTCGTCGAACCTCGTCGCACTTGCCTACGACGCCGGGTCCAACACCGCCTACTACAGCGACGTCAGGCGGTACGCATCGTAAGAATGTTTCATCGTTGTGCCTGTGCGCTGTGTTCGAAAAGCAGTGAATTCACCGAAATGTGGGAGTGTCGCAAAATTATTGAGTGCAGGCGGTGTATTCTGTACGCTGTACAGCAAAGCGATATACGCGCTGAGTCTGTCGAACTCGTCGTCGACCGAGTTCTACCGGGTCAACCACATCATTGACGGCATGACGCTGCACAACGGCAAGCTGTACTGGACTGACTCGCTCGTCGGCCGCATCGCGAGCTTGGATATCAACGCCGCACGACGCCAACATCAAGTTCTCAAGCCTGGACTGAGCAAACCGCGAGCAATCGTCGTCACTAACAGGTGCGATCTCGTCGTCTGGACAAAACGTGAATCAGTTTAACCTTTAATGGGCACATTAAAACCGCAGAGTAACGGACCGTCATACAGCAATGCGGTGATGGTACACTGGCCGTTGATGGGTGGTCTGTTACATTTGATACAGCGAGGAGAGGCCTGGGGGGCTGCGGCCCCGCCCATTTCCTTCATCGTTGTACCAAATGTAACAGCCCATCCATCAACAGTCAGTGTACCAACTTCGTAGTATTTGGTGTGGCACTGTAATTGCCTCTGGACTCTAAAGGGTCAATGGGCACAAGCAAATTATAGCGCCACGTCGAATAATATGAAGTTGGTTCACTGGCCGTTGATGGGTGGGCTGTTACATTTGGTACAGCGAGGAGGGGACTGGGCGGGCGGGCCGCTGTACCAAATGTAACAGCCCACCCATCAACGGCCAGTATACCAATCACCGTATTGTTGTATAACGGTCCGTTGCTCTGCGGCTTTAAATTGTCCGTTGAAAGGTTATAACTGTAATCACTCCGTGGAGTCGAGTGAAAACTATGTCACAGTACGTAGATTGAGCATGAAATATTGTCATCATCATCATTTATTTTGCTCAGAGTAAAAACAGAGTTGCGTCGTTTTAGCTACGTGTACTGGACTGAGTGGGGAAGCAGGCCTGGAGTTGCGCGGATGCGTGTCGGTTCTTCCAGTACTGAAAGAGTCGGTCCGCCAAATCTCAAGTGGCCAAATGCTCTCTTCGTCAAAGGAAATACGTTGTACATTGCCGACAGTCATCCGACAAAGCGACAACTGTTCAGCTGTTCTCTACCAGGTCTGGATTATCTCGTTGTAGGGACCGAAATCTTGGCCAGATTACCAAATTTTTGAGACTTTATACCGACGTGTCCCGCACTGATAAATACACAGTGATCCAAAAAACGTCACTCTTTTTCATTTTTACTATGGTTTCTACAAACGTTCTCTAATTTCTATAATATTTGGCACATAGTATTGCAACACAACAGCTATCGATTTACCCGCCTCACCTACATATAATGCTGCTACATTACCTCGGCGAAACAAGACAACTGCATTAACTTTAGCAACCAAAGTTACTCATTATCGTTGTATAAAATAAAATTTAAAAAATATCCAGTTTGTACACACAATTGGTCTGCACTTGAGCCTAAATATCACGATAAATGTTCAACTGGCTTCCTTCTTCATCCACACAGGCCTGAAGTATCTTACGAATTTCATCAACAGCATCGTCCACAATGCTTTGCAACGAGCGTCAATCAAGCACTGCCTCAGGTTGGCCAATTTTCAAACTGTCCTAATACGCCGCCTGAAAACTGAACTGTTCGAGCGTTCTTACAACTGACACCGCGCCTGTCAAACGACTTTACTGCTGCGTGACTCACTTTCACTTTCCCGCAGCTTTTTGCTGTGGCGGCAACCTTGAATTTGAAGTCTATCGACTATAATGTTGCTATGACATTCATTCATTCTTATTATTATTATTATTTGATCCTGCATCATGCCGCGTATTTGATAGTCAGCTGGAATTAGATCAGGGCTATTCTGAGGCCCTATGTCCGGAGGAATTAACTTCGCGCTGCAGTAGCTCGATCTGCTGACGTGCACGCCTTGCTAGCGCAATGTCTTGCTGGAAGATGTAAGTATCAAAATAATTTTCCCCAAGGTAGTGTAGCAGCAGTATGTAGGTGAGGCGGGTAAGTCAGTAACTGTTGTGTTGCAAATTAACTTGGCATACCACGATGTGCCAAGCCTGTCCCGGTGGCGCTGTTGGTAGCGTCGCGGTACGCGCTGCCTGGCTACGTGATCGGCGAGTCAGGGTTCGAGGCCCAGACTGGCCGGATCATTGTGTCAGATTATAGCGGCGTATGCTTTGAGATCAAATTTTCGGGCAGGCACAGAGGGTTCGACAGTGTGATCTGTGATAAATCGGTTGGCAGTTTGGCTTAGTGGTAACGCGTTGGCCTCGATCAACGTAGTTGCGCTACGTCAGACCCGGTTAGTACCAGGATGAGTGACCGTCTGTGGACGGGTAAACCATTTCGGTATGTAACCAGCCAATTAGGCCAACTCAGCCTTTCATCCTTACGGGGTCGATAAATCTAGTACCAACCTGCTCGGTTGGGGTGAAGGCGGGGCGGTCACCTCTGTCGGGTGGCAGATAACACTGTGTGATCCTACTGACAAGTGGCGTCCCGTAGTTCTGAGGTGAATTTCACGAAGAACTATACGCTCCTTTACCGTTGGCTAATGGGTGCAGAGACGCTCAGTATTAGTCGCTGCTTGAACCACTGATAACAGATGGCCTCCTGCTGTATGCGCTGGTCGGTCACCAATGGCTCTGTTCACACGCACCGCTAAATTGGACCCTGGGGCCCACGGTGCGAGGTGCGCTAGAGCTAAGGCCGTCCATCATGCAGTAGGTATTAGCCGCCAGAGAAGTGGTTATAAACAGCGGTCATAGGCCAAGCAGGGTAAATATCATGGCACAAGGTTTCTCCACTCTCGATCCCTCCCTTAGCCCTACACTCCTCTCTAAATAAGGGGAGGTAGCGCAACAACTACACAACACACATCATCAGGTTAGCCTGATGGTGTCGCGCTACACTACACTAGTCCCTTCCCTGGGGTTGCGCATTGGGCCAGCCTGTGAGGCAGGCCTCAACGTTGGCATGCGAAGGGAGTGTGTGCCACCCCAAAAGAGAAAGAAAGAAAGACGATGTGCTGAATATTGTAGAAATTGGTCAACGTTTGTAGAGATGACAGTGAAATGAAAAGGGTGACGTTTTTGGACCACAGTACAAACGAGGCGTGCCAAAATTTAGGCTGCTTCGGGAAGTATTGGAGGGTACAGAAAATAAACTATAACCGAGAGTTGTATAGTACTAATGTGTCACGAATACGTAAGTCTGTTACTATTTCAGTTACATTTTAGTGACATACAACAACTGATTTGTGCGAGGAGGTTTGAGAAGGTGCATAATTATTATGTTTCTGTTGACTGCTGCGAGTGAAATGTCATGTATACAGGCGTCAACAACTGTCAGACGGTAGCTCAGGTGAATTCAGCCACGGTGGCGCATATGTACGACATCTGGGTTTCCAACAACGACATTCTTGTCTACACTGATTGGAAAAACAAATCCGTTAACATGCTGTCGTTGACTACCGGGACACTGCTCAATCCACTGGCCAAAGGACTTATGCGACCTTCTCAGCTTATTTTCGTTGGAACTCAAAGTACCGGTACTCAATGTAGGTCTTGCAGTTTTGGAACTGCAATTCATTTTGATTTAATCTTTGTCGTTATCAAACATATGTTGCTTTACTGCTACATTGGAAAATAGACTAAAGGAGTATAGTTGGAAAAGCTCTGAAAAAAATAAGCATTTATTTATTAATTTATTTCCAAGACTTTTCAGTTGATTATTTCAAAATATGCCACCAGTTACTGCTAGATAATATAAGAATCTGGATATTACAATACATGGAACCGCGATGTCTAGGTGTCATTGGTAGTAATAAAGCTACCATGGCTTCTTGTATTGTTGCTATAACTCGTGTTTTATGCAGCTTTTTGTCGGAGTTTTCACGCTCATTAATGTTTTAATTTTCTTTTAATTTTTTGTTCGTCTTGAGCAGTCTCAGCTAACTTGTCAGTTTTGATTGCACGTTAAATATTCGCACATATATCGTATTATTTTGTCTTGTACATTATGTTACGTGTTTTTCGGTTTTATTGTCCTGTATGCGGTGAAATTTCGTCGTCTAATTGCAGCGTGCTCGACCAGTCACGGATGCAGTGATGACTGTATCCGGCTGTTCGGCAGCCAGCAGTGCGTCTGCAGTTCTGGTGAGAGGTTCAACGGCTCGAGTTCCAAGACTTGCGTTGGTCAGTTCAATTCCATTCTCTGGTTTCTTCTGCCGAATACTCAACTTATTCGACGATCGTTGTAGTTTTCGCTTTATAGTCATGACGATATTTAGAGTGTGTTAGTGGACTTGCTCTAATATCACATCTAGACGCTTTTTTTTCCGAAAGCACGTTGTCTCGAATATAAAGACAGTCAAATTAACTCTGAATGACCACAATACAATAAATCTGTAGGTTCAGTTGTAGAATCTGGCTGCTTTCCAATTATTCATTGTTAAATATTATGACTTATATAATGTGGTGTAAATTAAATTTTTGTTTTCTTTTATCAGTTAACGTTATTGGAATGTCACATAATCAGGTGTTTTAATTTTTATATCTCAACGTATTTTAAAACTGCATGAACGTGATTGCTGGAAGCTGCACGCAAGTCAGGCAACGTACGTACTTTGGAGTCACGATGATGTTCGGTGTTCAACATAAAGCTGATGACACACTAGAAATTGGTTCCAGAAAAAAATGTGGTGCCATATTTTAGCAAATTACATATCAAACAAGAAGCTCAGCTAATGCAGAAAGGCTGCGTGACGCTCCGTGTCAGGGTAAACTTTGCAAAGTCACTCAAGGTCAATTGAAGTCATTCAAAACTAGACGATAACATGCCACGATGGCAAGCCCGATGGCATGTTGAGAGTCGAGCGCCTACGATATGGATCCGCCCCCGACGTCAGCAGCGGCGTGTCTGACGGTACTGGGCGTTGTAATAGCATTCGCTAGGTGGCGCTGCAGTATGCTACGAAGACAAAAGGTGAATTGTAATGTTTTAATGTTTAATGTTTTTTAATGTTTTAATGATGCTGAGCGCGTTCTGTTC
>Ga0209149_1000568_pt1 | contig 15815 bp, 12 predicted proteins | sample WorMetTyACAVOLI2_FD_187423 | JGI IMG/M metagenome (GOLD analysis project Ga0209149, IMG submission 187423) | Marine gutless worms symbiont microbial communities from Max Planck institute for Marine Microbiology, Germany - Olavius algarvensis... ... | reverse complement strand
TGACAGAGGCAGTAGGGTGTGAACAACTTGCCTAAGGTTGTTACGCAGCAGCGTCGCGGCCGGGCCTCGAACCCGCGACTACTAGATCGCAAGTCCGACGCCCTACCACTAAGCCACCGCGCCACCCATAACAGTGGCAAACAAGAGCAGTAACAGAGATTATGAAAAGTAACAGAGATTACATAGTAACGTAAAAGAGATTTTAGCAGCGTTGACAAACAGCAACTAATCACAGCTAGTACAGTGTCACAAATGAAACTAGACTGGTCAAGGCAGGTAGGCTGTGTATGCACCAGAATATCATAACTATCCAGTATTATATGTGACAACCACTGATTATTCGATCGGCAGTGCTGACGATTAATAAAGGAGCACATGTATATGCAACTTCTCATTCAGGTAGACTTAGCAGATTATGTGAAAGTCTATTTCGGCCTCGGCCTTGGCCTCGTAACCTCTGACCTCGGGACTATTGCCTCGGCCTCAGGCTTTTGGCATTGGCCTCGAACTTTCCATTTTCTTTGATCCTTCTTTTTTTGCCATGACAACCTCTTCTTCATTACCGAAAGCATGGTAACAGAGATTACAGTAACAGGGATTACATTCTGTCATTGTGGACCATGAATCTCCACGTCCGCAAACGTTATCGCTCACGTTCATAGTTCAACAACAGCAGAATAGCAACAGTAATTTCTGCTGCAAACATTACAGTATTTCACATATCGTATTTGTGAGAAAACCGGTAACAGATATTACCACGAATTAGCATACTGTTCCACTTACACGAAAAGCGTGAAGTATTTAGGAACTTTCTAAACTTCGCACACACCCACTATAAACGGTTGTCAGGAACAGATGTCGAGGGCATTATTACACAACTCAGTATATGAAGATTTGGCTAAACATCATTATCTGTGACCCAAATTCCACCTTGGTAACAGAGATTACGCCGAAAAAATGTGACAACATAATTTACTCAATGTGGCGAAAAATATCAATAATAATCTTACAGCAAAGTTTTATTTAAGCACATAGATGTCCATCATGAGTAACAAGAACAAAAATTATTTGAAAATTTAAACTATAATTTCAGAAATCTTTGCAGCATCACCAGTTCGACGTTTTGGGCACAAACCATTCTGCTTGACAGCTTCGCATGCCTTCAGTCTATTATCAGACATTAATTACTTCTGAAATTTATTTTTGTAGGCCTAATAATTATTGCAGCAAGGGTAGTGGATAATGTATGTGAGTAAAATGTGCACCTATCCCACATCTATTTCATACAAATAACAATGGACAATAATTCCACCTTTTGCGTGGAATTACCCTACCATACCTCCTGGGCCACATGCAAACCCAGAAAAATGGCTGAATGTGCTGGTGTTAATGAACATCTAATTTAATCGATAGCACCAAAGCCCAGTCCACTTATGGAACTCTGCATATATAGTTCACTTATTTTTAATTCATCTACATGACATCGGTTATAAACAGTGTTCTTTGTTACACCATTTAATTTTGCTGCAGTATATGATGGAGATACTGAGATGTCTTTATATCACAGCTAAAGTTTTTGTTGTGTGCTAGATCATAACGCATTACCCACGAGTGGTAAAGCTTGGTCAGGCGTTGGAGCGACGAGTAGAACGTGTAGTGGAAGAGGAGAAGGAGAAACGACCGGATATTCATGTTCTCGCACTGGCGTATGTTTCTCCTCTGATCGTTTTCATCTTTTAGTTGTGGCTTATTATTCCAGAACGTTTTCTATGGTTATGCTGCTAAATGTCTTATCTGTTTTCACAAGAATATTCAGGTTCACAGTATCATAGAAGAAATCATTATGAAAATTACCTTATGTTCGTCATGCCGTACATCATGTCTGCTGTTTTAATAGTATGCAATGTACGTGTTGAGTGGCTGATTTAACTAAGTGGTCTGTGTGGTATATGTTGTACTTTCATTGTTTTGTAGTTACTTAGGTCAGCTGAAGAATTCCAAAAAGTCGTGGGTGAACGATGCAGACTTTCATCACAAGCAAGTGGACACCGTGAGTATTTGTGTGTTACATTTTCTTCTGTTGTATTAATGCCTTGTTTAAATGGTTTGCCATTTTCTTCTTCTCGTATGCATGTCATGAACCATAGCTGGTCAGCCACAAAACAGCGTCTTCATCCGCAGAGTGTAGCCAAGATAAGCCGCCATTCAGTTTTGTCAAGTTGTAGAGAGAGTTGGTGGCTACTGGCTAGTATAGCAGCGCATTGGGCCCAATCGGCGGCCTCAGCGCCAGACAGTTTGGCTGCGTTGTTTTATTCACCGGTTGATTTCACCGATGCATCAGACTTACATCAGACTGTTGTTAAATTCATTGGTTGATGCAGCGGTTGCGTTGTTAAATTCATCGGTGAATCCATCGATTCAATCGGAGTTGAAGACCGATGCACCGAGCTGTTGCCAATAGCAACGATATATTCGGCCAAACGACGGTTATCAGAGCAACAGTCGTACGATATTCCGACGTACAACAAATAAATAAGTATTAAATTTTTAAGAGTGATAAAATTACGTTGTTGGAAATTAAAATTAATCAACAAAACAAATTTCACGTTGTAGCATTCACCAAAGTGTTGTTTTATTCCATTCATCGGTTGAAAGTTCGATGCATCAATGCCCACATCAGTACGATGCATCGGTGAAATCAACCGATGAATAAAACAACGCAGCCTATAACGGCTGACTGCCCCGTAGAGAAGAGAAGAGAGTGAGTTAGTGACTAGTATAGCTACTTTTAAAAAATAATATGATGAGAAGTAAATAACGATGGAATTTAGTTTTGATTTCTTGCAAGATAAAAGAACAACAGGTGACATCATGATCGACAGTAATTTAACAAGAGGCCAGTGACATCAGGCAAACGAGCATGGCATCAGGCAGCCGTAGTATTATCAGCAACATTGACAGACACATTAGTGTTAACAGTGCTTGTTGTGAGACAAAATAGGCTGAATCAGCTGAATCCAAAGTGTGGGATAGGTTACGGGAGAAGTGTCCTTATTTTGGGACAGTATAGCCCTACCAACAGCAACCCTGTTCCAAAAACAGCTGTATTCATTTAGCCGGTTTGTCACAGTTTACCGATGTGATAACCAGTGACCAACCTTGGAACTAAATCTGTAGCAGTATGGGCAGTTGTCTAATGTTTATAGTAATAATAGTTCACTACTGTTAGAGGTTGAGGTTGGTCAGTGATGTGGTCGATTACCTAAAGGGTTCTTGAAGAAAGTGAGAATTAAGGATTGGCTGTGAGAGGAGAAGTGGATGTTAGTACAGGAAATGTGAGTAAAGAGTATTAATTTATAGTAAAGTTCGGCTGTTGAACCATTGGATGAACACATTTTTTCACTTGTAACTTTGTGGAAAAAGGAAAGTAGAATGTGCTTTAAGATGTGATAAAATGATGTCGTTGCTGAAATGGCTTGGTAATTGTTTTTCATGTCCTGTGTCTGTGTAGAAAGTGAAACCTGGCACTGGGAACAGTGCAGCTGCGTCAGCTGGCATATCAGCAACCTCCAGTACAGTGACTCCTAGTGCAGTGAAACGAGAGCCTACAACTCCGAAGGACAAGCCATCGCCAGCTGATGTCAAGCCGGCAGTTGCCTGTAAGTCTGTGTTGCTATGTCCCAGGTCTTGTATTTCTGTGTTTATTATATAACAGTTATCATCATCAGTGTCACGCAGCCGGCTGCGGCCGTTGCTTTGCTCTTACAGCATGGCCATGGCAGATGGCACACCTCCAGAGTTCCACTGGTGAACTGCTTGAGTCCCGTTGAATCTGGTCTGTCCATAGAATGCGGGGTCTACCAGGGCGTCGTCTCCAGTTGGGACCAGGAGGATGACCAACCGACAAATCGATGTGCCTGTGGAGCGCCATTTGCACAGGAACGTCACTCTCAAGCCGGGCAGTGTGTCCAAAAACCGAGATGCGACGGGCCGCCAGGTTTTCGCCAAATGGCGTGACACCAGTACATGCTGATAATAATAATAGCTGTTGAGCTGCATGTAGCCGTTTAGCTGACAAGCTTATTTTTATTTTGAGGTTTCAGATACATTCACAAATAGTTTTAAGATGTAATCTGCTGCAAATTATAAAAAGCTAGATATTTGTTACAATGATTTAATCACTGGCATATTTGTTTGCATGTTGTAATTCCAGCAGTTCTGGGTTCATCATCAGCTGCTCGTTCACGTGGATCAGAAAGTAGTTTATTACGTACTGAAGAGAAAACAGTCACTGTTACATCCAGGTTCATTGTTCTTTTTTTTATATGTCATTTTAAAAAATGAAAGGTTATCTTAAATGCTGCACCAGTATGTGTGTTATGATAAGAGTGTTCATCTAGTAATGGCTTTGATAATTTTGTTGACTGTCAGAGCTGACGTAAAGGAGTCGAGGGATTCGAGTAGCAAGTTGAAAAGCAAGCACAAGCTGTCAGACCCGAGCAGTGATGGCGAGAGACCACACAAGGACAGTCGACATGAGTCACACGACCGGGACCGTAGCCAGACAGAAACTGAGAAAGCTCAGGAGAGGATGGAGCGAGTGCAACATCGTGACGAGAAACGAAACGACACCAGAACAACTGCGGACAAAGTCCACGATGCCGACGCACGAGTTAAAGATGATCGTGGTGACAACGATCGCGGGCACCGAGCAGCTGAACGCGATCAACTTTCAGCTGATGAGACGGCAAACCGTTCGGGAGATGGCCATCGGCGCAGTGCAGAGACAGCTGCGGGAAAACCAGCTGATGAACGTGGTACAAACAACTTACGTGTTGTGTGTGTCATAAGATATTAGTGCTGACTGAAATGTTGTTACGTATGTGATTGTGTAGATAACAGAGTGTGATATTTTACATTTTTGTATGTTTTCTAGCATTATTCGTCATTTAATTCCGTGAAGTTATGTTGTTGCTCTGTATCATTTGTCCATCTTCTGATCAGACATTAGATGTGTGTTTTGCTGTGTTTTTTGCAGATGTAAAACGCCGCAAGGTTGATTTGCCATCTGGTTCAAAGGTTAGTATTGAGAGCTTTTGATGAGTTGCTGACGAGGGCGGGCGGGCTGCACTGCAACGCTCTGTGAGCAATAGTACCTTTGGGACAGTTTCTTCTGCCAACCCAGCTGATGCGTTATTCCATTAGTAATTGAGGTTGCCGTGATCAACATCGTCGGCGTTTGTTGGAAGTCTTTCATGTTATGTTGTCGGCAGTGTTCATAATCTTCAGTTGTGTATTCCAGCCTCTCGTGTCACTGAAGCAAGAGGAATTTGGCTGTGGTACACATAGACATTGATGTGGCGGTGTGGCAGTGAAAATGCTGTGTGATGGAGTAAGTTTGAATCGAGAAGTGAAGCTGCAGTTCTTTATTGTCTGTTCCAGTCGTCAACGTTGATTTCTTCTTGGGCTGCATTTAGAGGCACCGTTATGTGGAGGTCAGTGTGAATAATACGAGTGCACACGAGTGGCCGAAGATCAGCAAGTGAACTTCGGCCTACTGGAGATTCGGTGGTGGAACCAGTCGTCGTGGACCGGTGACGATCGAACAGCACATCCTTACAATGTTCGAGTGCCAAGGTGTCACAAGCGAAGACCAGAAATGACGATCGTCTGCTCAAAAGTTCGACGGAGTGAATTCGTGGATCAGTGTGGGTCGTCTACAGCAACGCAGTAGTGGAAGCCCAGGTCGTCAGACACATGGCATGCGGTCATATACTTCGTTGGATCAGCAAGCCAAGGCTGGAACGAGTGTCATAATTACGACGACGTGTTCTCTGCTGAAGATGAAGTTTTGTGTTTCATGAAGAGACAGCTGCAGAACTAACAACATTCTTTTATTTCTTTTTTAAAATCTCTTTGTCTTTCTCCCTCTCTCAGACCATTTGCTTTTTCAGAGGTGCAGAAACAGATTTTATCACACAATAGATTCATTATTACATTTTTTAAATATTTGATTATTCCTTGCAATACAATATTATCTCCTGTATAATAGTTTTAGAATTCCGTCCACACAGACTTAAACTGTTCTTGAAGGTGCTACACATACACGTCTGATAACTTCATTTCATTAAGCTGTTTGACAATTTTAGCTAACCATAATGTTTGTTTTTATGATTTTAAATCTGTAAAATGGCTTGATGTATCTCGTCAAACTTTGTTCGTTTCTTTGCAATAAAGTCTGTACATGCCATGGACCAAATTACTGTTGAATCGACTAAGATTAAATCGACATTAAAATGTGAGATGCTTTCATCACAAGAGAACTCGACTTTGGGGCTCTTTGAAAACCAGTGAACATCATGAAATGCATAACAGATAAGTTACAGTTACTGATGATGCAGTAAACATCATCATACGTGGGGTTGAGCTGGTACCAAATGCATTAAAAAAATCAGTCATTCATTGTCACAATTATCACAGTCTGGTTACATTTCGTTAATCTATACAATACAATATAAAAACTTATAAAGCGCCATATGTAACAAAAAAGTTATTCGTAGGCGCTGGGAAGTTAGGTAAGCTTCTACATTTACTAGAAACGTTACATATTTCTTGGTTTAGCTCTCTATCATCTGAATGCCTCTGTATCTTCGATCTTCATGGTGCTATATATATATATATATATATTTTTGGTTACATTCTCTTTACCTCTTAGTGAGCTGAGCTTGGTGGGATTGGTCATTGACCTGGTTGACTAAGCATCGTCCTTCAGTGCTATGAAACTGTTGGTTGGGTCATACAACCCGCAAAATTGTCTCCAGAATGACTTACAGTGTGTCCAGTGTGACATTAAACTTTACTATACTATACTATACTTTCTTGCTTAAATGCCAACTTCTGTTTAACATCTGCATTTTTCTGTTGGGCTTCCTCCAGGTTTACATCCCGCTTCATAAAACATCTAAATGTCATTCTCATCAGTTTGATGTGAATTTATTGGATTAGTAATGACGTCTTTGTAAGTGTTAATAATGTCCTGTTGTAGTTATTGTTTATTATTGCTTTTTGCCATTGCTTCAGCTGTCAATGTCGAGATTATTCATTGTAGGTTAATAACCTGAATAATGACCTTCACAAGCACCTTGTTTATTTGATTTAGAATGAGCCACTCATAGAACTATTTTATCACATTCTTACAAAGAGTAGCCATAGCTTTATGTGGTGGACTCACATCCACTGGATCCAGGTTAGATTTTTCCACTATCAGCCGTATGAGTCATTGGTGGACCGAGGAAGGGATTGCTCCAGAGCTGCAGACTGGAAAGTGCTATTTTGCACATAGCCCTCAGGTGGCGAGTGTGCAATGTTAGAGGACGTTGTTCTTATAGTCATTAGTCTGGTTTTGAATTGGTAACAAGGAATGCTCAAACCTGTTTTCTGCTTTCATGGCCATCTCGGCATTGCCATTTCTGGTTGTGCTGTCGAACAATGCAAAACAACGATGTCTCTGTTCAGTTGTTGATGTTTGAATTCATCTATAGATCATTCACCAGTGTATTCGTTTAATTGCTCAGTGGGTTTAGTGCTCGGCCTGCTTCTGTTCACTACCTACATGTCAGCTGTTGGTAAACTGATCAAGTCATACAGCATGTCATACCACCAGTTTGCCGCCGACACACAGCTCCTCGTCAGCATGGACAGAACAAATGCTATGCCGCCATTGACAGGCTCGGCCACAGTTCACCTCTGGTTCCTGCAGAATGGCTTGCAGCTCAACGCTGACAAGTCAGAGGTGGTCTTCCTTGGCACCTCTGCTCAGCTGAAGTCAGCTGCCAACATCACCACCGTTGACGTTGCTGGAAGCACTCTGCCGGTTGCATCGCAGCTCAAATCGCTCTGCATGACAATTGATTCCAACCTGCAGTTCGACTGTCGTGCAAGAAATATTGCAAAGGCCTGCTGCTTCCACACGTATGCAGTCTACTGACTGATGACGTCGCCCAGACAATCACATGCAGCATCGTCATTTCCAGGCTGGACTACCTTAATGCGCTGTTGAGTGGCACACTGGTGGCGACTTTCAACAAACTACAGCACGCCCAGAACAACCAGGCCAGAGTCATCTGCCAGAGCCGGGGTCACACCGACGCCAGGCCACTGATTCGCTCGCTGCACTGGCTTCTGGTGAAACAGTTAAGTGGCTCTACTGACTCACAAGGTGCGGACCACACCACAGCCACTCCAGCATATCTCGGCGAGCTGGTACAGACTCATGTAACACCTCGGGCTCTACGCTCATCCGATGCTCCTCTGCTTATCGTTCCTCACACACACACGCACACACATTGAACTGGCCCGTCACACTTTCTCTGTTGCTGCTCCATGTACCTGGAACTCTCTACCCACTGTCATTAGATTGTGCGAAAACATTCTTACTTTCAAACGCCACTTGAAAACCCATCCGTTCAAACTCACTTAGTCCTCCTGTGCTGCCACAAGTGCCTCTGTATCTCCGGACCTAAAGGCGCTATACAAATGCGTTATTATTATTATGTATTGATCTGTTATTTGTTATAATTATGTGACTTCACGTTTGTCACTGAAAGCAGATCTGAGCTAATGCCTACTGGCCGACTGTCGAGTGTAAACGTCTTGTGAGCTGTGTGCTAGAGTGCAGTTGGTTGATGGTACGTGGAGGTGTTGGATGCCTTGACAGAGCAGACACCGACTCGTCATCCACTTTAGCCCAGTATTCGCTCTGCCTGTTGTAGGAAAGTGTAGGCCTCTCCGAGCCAGTTGACAAACATCACAGGGTATGTTCAGAAGTGAACTTTTTATGATTTCAAGTTTTTAACTTATTTATAGATATCATTAAAGTTACATGCACGTTTTTATAGTAGTAAAATATATTTATTCCCTGTAGCCTATGCTATCTGCTGTTGTTATTGGCCCATTTTCTCTTGCTTGCTGTGGGTTGGACTCTGGTCCTGAAAGGACTCCTTAGGGATTTCTGGACTGGGATTTTTCACACGATGAAAATACTTCCATGCTTCTTTATTCCTGTTGATGTACGGCATAAGAACTTTCACAGTCAGGCAGTTGAGAGGTGCTAAGGTTGTGTGGCATAAATGTTTTAATGTGTTTGTGTGATCTGATCAGTTTCTTAAGATGTAGTATTTTACTATTATGTAATAATTTTGGCATTGAACAAAAACATCTGGCGGGTTGACAATATTACATTTACCTCGTGCTGGCAATATCCAGCGAGGTACCATTTCTGATTGTCGGTGTTCGTAACTTTTTTAGTAAGGTTATGGCAAAACAGTTACAGTTGTCACTGAATTTTTGTAGTAGATCAACAATAGCACTGTGATCTTGCTATTCAATTCTGGGCCCATTCTTGCCAAAATCCACATCACTCTGCCAAAAAAGCTGCAAAGAAGTGTTAATGCTAACAATGCAGTGTACACCCGATTGGGTCAGAATCCAGAAATCAGTATATATATTGAACCGTTCAATTTAATGGTAACGCCGTCAAGCGAACGCACCACGGATGAAAAGATCGTGCTTTGAACTGCTTTTTTGTACTGATTTTTAAATGTTGTCTTTATGCCGGTGAACGGAATTTGCAAATTTATTTTTCTTATATTTAAACTTCATTAAAGTCTGTATGATAGAGCTCTTGCATTAATATTGAACTAGAAAAACTGACCGGTGTTTTTTATAATGATAATTGACACTATTATGGACTGATATGGTTGATCTCAGACATCGACACACATCAGTGAGAGACAGCGGGAGCACGGCGAGCGTGTCATCACCATTGGACGTCCAGTCCGCGATGCTGAGTCGGAGACAAAATCCGTTTCAAGGTCGGAGAAATCGGAGCGTCCACGAGCTGGTGAATCGTCATTGACACAGAACATACCACTGGTATTTAGCTATTTCCATTTAATATCTGTGAGTTACACTAATTTCTCTGATAATAGGAGGAGACGTGCTTGCTCAGTTCACTACATCTATGTCATAATTAGCTGATTATGTTCGGCATTGATGATGATCATGATACTGATGAAGATGCTGATGTCATCATAGCATTGCACTACAAACATTTTCCTGTTTGTCTTGAAATAACGGCTCAAACTGTCCTGCCACATCAGCCGACTGAAGTTTGTCTAGCAACTAATATTGAGAGACCGTCAACCATAACGGGTACTTGACCATACCTAATTGTGTTATTTAAGGCTGGCCCATTTTACTGTACTGTGGAGGAGAAAACACTTTGAGTTGGTTAAGGCATTGCGTTGAGACCATTTGCCACCAGGGCTATTAATGATATTGACCATCATAACAATTAAATAGAGTACTGTGTATAAAATCATTTCAAAGTCTTTTGGAACAACTACCATTCTAAAGTCTAAAGCTCATCACTGTGATGAAAGAATATACAGTCAAACCTCGTTAGCTCGCCCCCCGTTCGCTCGCCAAACTCACGTCTCGCCATGGCAAGGCCTTAGACGTATTTCTTGCCATGCATTTTACCCCGGTAAGCCGCCACCCTCGCCTCTCGCCCTCGCCACGACATAGAGGCATCTCACGCTGTGTAATTCGACCTCGAATACTCGCCATAATGCATGCTGCCCAGTTCTCTCCATCCTAACAGCGTGACGTGACGGCCGCTCGGGTACTGCCACTGCCGCTGCTGATCGACTCCTCTCACCCGTTCCCCCCCCCCCACCTCAGGGAAACCAGTGTTCAGCGTGAGTCATTAACGGGTTCAAGTTGTTGAACGGACATCAGTCACACCTAAAGCAGTGTTACTAACATCCCAAGCAGACGGTGGCCAGTGCGTGCGCGGGAGATGGCGGTAAGGAGGCGGGGGAAGAAGCAGAGGAGAATGATCCGCTGGAAGACGAAAGCGACGGGCGAGCCGATGAGTGTCTCACACACGCAGGCATCAAATGCAGTTGACATGTTGATGAAATAATTCGAACAGATTGACTTTGCCACAGCTGACATCATGCATCAGACCGCTGTCACTACATGTGTTTTTGCTCCAAGAAGCAAAAAATGACCTCTGTCTTCTTCTGTCCTAGCATTATTAATTAACTATGACTCGTTATGACCAGGGTTTATTTTAGCGAAGATGAAAACGGTCGGAAATTTTACGCATAAAAAATAATGGTGGCGGGTAGGCCTATGCATTTTAAATGGAAACATAGGGGTAGCGTTACGCATTCTACATTACTGCATTAATTAGATTTTTTGGGTGACGTTTGGTGCTGATTCTGCTGCTAGTGTGTTGACATCATTTGATGTGTCAATGTTTTGTGATGCAGTCAACGTGTTTTGATCTTTTTAGTTTGTTTTGTTTTCAATAAATATTTCACAGATAGTGGTGGATCAATCTCCTTAGATCGCTTCCGTTTGAGTGATTGTTGAACATCGTATGCTGTAAAAACCACTTGGTTTTATTAGTGACTGATTACATGTTCAAGGAGTAGCTACCCCTTTTTTATATGTTCAAGGGTAGCTCTACCCCTTTTTTACAATGGCAAGGGGTAGCGCTACACCTTTTTTCAGAGGCCTAAAAGAAATCCTGGTTATGACAACGTAACTTCAAAATGTTTATGCTGATGTTGTCTAAACAATAGCATGACTTGTCCGTTGGGTGCTTAGCTGCACGTTGTTTCCCCGTTAACTCGCCACCTCGCCTCTCGCCACAATTTGATGATGGACCAACGGTGGCGAGCTAACAAGGTTTGACTGTATATGCTAGGGATAGTGGAATTATGCAATACTAGATTATATGCGGCTTTGCCGTGCTCGGCTTTGCCGCGACATGACGCGGCTAAGCCGCGCACGCACCGCTTCGCCGCGGGGTCGCAAGGCCGCGGCTTTGCCGCGTGGCCCGCGGCAAGCCGCTTGCCGCGGGCCTTGGCTCGCAAGGCGGATTCGCCGCGACACACGGACGCGGGCACGTACCTACCACGATTAATATAGAGATGCTCATGCATAATTTTGCGCATAACTGGGCAAGCGGTGCATAATTTAATCAGTTCTGCATAGTTTGTCTTTTTCTCCAGCAAAACATTTAAATGCCAGAAAATCTGCAAGAAAAACTGTAATTAAACTGTTATTATCAAACTGATGTCAGTTTTTCAATTCAAAACATGGCAATCTTGCTAAGTTCACATTCAATTCCAGTTAGCTGGTCCCATGTGCTGCAACTTCAAGTTTAAATGAAGCCTGTGGTTGTAAAGCGTAAATCACTCTAGCTGCGAAGAGCACAACAGTGTGTCAAGTACTGGAAGTGCTTATTTACTTACTTATTATGGAAATACTGCTGACGTCAGTGTCTATGTGTGAATGATTGAATTTGAAGTATTTGGCTTAATAACATCGGCAGTTTTACAATCTTGTTTAATTAATATGGATCAGTACTTGAAACAGCCAGAAAGAGCGAAGGATTATGCGGCGAATGTTAGCACAGCCGACCGGGCAAAACATCCGAAGTTTTTGAAGATGATGGGAGAGTATTTTGTTGATCCTGCAATGTGGTGTTAAACGATCAGAGAAAATCTGTTGTTGATAAACTGTTTTAAATTACACTGGTCGGGAAAATGGCGTGCATAATTCGCACATTTGCAAAAATGGTGTGCATGATCCTGAAAAACATTATGCATAATTTGCTGATTTTCTGCACATAATTTCACTATTCCTAATATGTGCCACAACATCAATTATATAAGCCTGTTCCCATACTTGTGTGCACTATAGGATAGGTACAGTGTAGAGATGCATTTAGTATCATGAAGAATTTGTGACAGTCACAGTGGGTTGACAGCATGAAAAGTCAAAAACGGCAAAATCCAGATTTTCGGGTAATGTTTCAGGGAGAAGTACCCTAATGTTTTCAAGATGCTGAAATCCATTTATAACACAGTGTAGGACAGGCCTGTGTTCCGAAAACCTGTTCGATCTGTCGAGCCATGTTGACTCAGCTGACAGAATTGCCATAGTACACTGTGCAGTAAAAATGACAAGTTTCATGCCTGTATACAGGATCGAGAGCCAGCAGATATGTACAGGAGAGAAGTGAAACGACATCACAGTGCTGAACGTACCCCACCAGTGAAAGGTCGGCATTGTATCTTCACAAATAATTATTTTATAATAAGACGGACCTTTCAATGTCATGAATTGTCGCATTTGAAGCATCAGACATGCTCGCCTCTTTCGTGGAGCATTGTAATGACAGAGCATGATTTGACATTTATTACAAACTAATACTGTGTGACAAGCAGCCAACGAACAGCGTGAGCAGTTAGTGGATATCAGTCACCAGCTGGAACTGTAAACTTTATTGTAAATAGGACTGTGAAAACGTGTGTAAATAAGTGACTGACTTGTGAGACAGAAACGAAGGAACTATGAGCTGACACTGACATACAGAGCTGATGGTTACACCTGATGTTCATTTTACTCTGTATGTCACTTACTTACGAGTGTGCTGATTTTCACTGGTTAATAGTTGGTGAATACTTTTTACAGAAGTGCATCAGCTAATAGTTTGACTTTTGTTTGCAGTACTGTTATTTGCAAAAGCTAATGTTTAACCATCAAACCGAATTGTGATCGACCTTCAAAAATACATATGGAAAAGCAAGTAGAGGTCGTACAGAATTTGGAGACTGTTGTGGGAACCCAAAGATCTTTAGTGAATGCTAGCTTTTGTTTGTGTGTACCATGTGTTGATGGTGTTTGTGTATGTTATAAACATCTGGTCAGATGATGAAGCAGGCCAGTTGAACGGCAGTGAGTCTCAGGAGCGCCAAAAGGACAGACGTCGATCACTGTCGAAAGAAGTTGATAAAACGTTGCGAGGCAGAGAGTCAGACCCAGAGAAGGCTGCGAGGAACAGCAGGAATGATGATGCAACATTGCCACGGTCGATGGTTCGAGAGAGGGTTCGGCCAAGCGACGGTGATGTGGCAAGTGGTGATAGAGTGTGGTCTCCGCAGCCGGAGGAAATGCTTCATGAGAAGGTGCGACAAACAGAGGATGGCACCTCACGAGGCCGTCGAAGCAGACATCGGGTGAATGAACCAGTTTTGAAGGTCTGGTTTATTTTATTTTATTTGTATTTCTTTTAATTTACACTATAGCATCTGAAAAACAAGCAGTACCAGGTACAGCAAATCTTGCTTAAATTAGTTACGTGAAATATCGTCAGACTACAATTAGATTTTAAGGGCTGGTTGCACTAACGCTTCTTAAATCGCCGATTGTTTGATCTTCCGATTAACTTTAAATGGAGATTAAATCGTCATTTGTCTCGCATTAGTTGCACCATTTCAAATTAATGGTTCCTTATGTAAGTGGAGTTTTAAGCAGGCCTTGAGTTTAATGACGATTGCTGTTGGATGCTCAGATGTAAACAAGTTGTAGATAGTGTGTACATGCAGCATACAGCAGCCCATAACCTAGGCTTGCATGGCCTTGACCTATAGGCCTATCGCCTAGTTTACGTAACTCCTGACTAATTTGTGACGTCGGCGGTGGTTGTAAACAGACGCCAGCACATTTGCTGTAATAGTAGCAGTGTAAAATATACGTAGAACAAATCTTTCCTTGGTCAAATTGTATGTGGTTTCTTGTCAGAATGTTGTACAAATTCCAAAAATAACAGAATCCGTTTTGAAAAATCACTACCTCACTTTTAAGTGGCCGATATTGGCTGCATAACTTTAATTGAAATTTAATTGGAGATTACCACTTAAGTGTGCTTGGTGCAGCGCAGTCAGAGTTAATCTGCTCTTAATTCCGGACTTAAGAAGCTCTTAACTTTAAGTAGCATTGGTGCATACGTGTCATAGTAGGGAACTGACATATCATGGGTATAAGATAGACCTGCCTGTGTCAGAATATGACTATTATAACTGATATTAGGTTTTTTAGTAATGAAGTAGTTGTGCTTAGTAAACTGTCTTGATACATGTAAACGATCTGTATTATGTTGCATTGAATGGAAAACCATGACATACCATACACTGTTTGTTTGACGTACATTGTTTTTTGAGGGGCTGTTTGTATATACATTAAAGGTTCCTTCGGTCTGATGTTTTTGTAGGAATCTGAAATCAAAGAAAAGGCAGCACCTGAAAAACGGTATAAATTATATGACTTTGTAGTACATTGTAATGATTTATGTTAATCTGTGGAGAAAGGGAGACAAAGGGTCTGCCTGAGCTTTAAAGATGTATCAGGCGGCGCTGATCTCCAATTCCTCTACCCTCGATCAGATTACAGCAAAGAAGCTGCAGGACGACAGACACTGGGCCAGTGTGTTGTGTGATGTGCTTGTATCAAATTATAATTACTTGGTGACAGATGCAGTCTAATGCTACACAATCAGAGGCACTCCTGCTGGCAGTCTAACTTGTGTTATTGCCTATGCAAGTCCAGCACCCTACCATTACATCTCCACATCACACCCGTGGAGGCTGTGAATAAGCTTTTGATGATAGCTGTTTTGCTGTCTCTCTTTTTCTCTTAGCATTTCTTCTGTTCTGTGATTCAGGTTCTTTATTCTTATCTTCTTCTTCTCGTATGTGTGTCATTAACCATAATTGGTCAGCCATGAAACAGCGTCCTCATCCGCAGAGTGTAGTCGAGATAAGCCGCTATTCAGTTTTGTCAGGGGACAGGATTCGACAATGTGAGACATCGTCTGGGTCTCGCCACAAGGACACAGATCAGTGTCTGTAAGTCGCCATTTCCTTCTGCAGGCACCGCAGTGTCCCTGTTCCGCG
>Ga0209149_1000566_pt1 | contig 15822 bp, 7 predicted proteins | sample WorMetTyACAVOLI2_FD_187423 | JGI IMG/M metagenome (GOLD analysis project Ga0209149, IMG submission 187423) | Marine gutless worms symbiont microbial communities from Max Planck institute for Marine Microbiology, Germany - Olavius algarvensis... ... | reverse complement strand
GCATCACCTCGTCTTTGGAATCAACTTCCAGATTCATTCCGTCAGCCTCACCATTCTTGTCTCGATTCACCTCCTCATCCACTTATCAACTCATCTCTGTCATCATCCCCACTCTCGTCATCCATCATTCCTTCATTCTTTCACTCTAGGCTCAAAACCTACCATTTCAACAAATCCTTCCCACCGTAGATTTCTTTTACCTTCTGGACTGCCTCACGATAATGGGACTTGCTCATCATTTTGTTTTTAGTTTCACATTTTAATTTTTTGTTTATTCCGTGTGGTAGACTAAGCTGGCTACCCGTCAGATTTTTGCGGCACGTTAAATACACACTATCGTATCGTATCGTATTGTCTTGGCAGTCTGTTGTCGTCCATTCAAAGAACGTGCCCAAGCCATCTCAGTCTTCTCTCTTTTATGATGAGATTTATCTTCTCCAGTTGTGTCTGCACCCTGACCCTCTCGTTACTGACTTTGCCTTTCCATGAAATACCCATTATTCGTCTTTGGAATTTGTGCTGTGTAGCTTCTAGCATTTCCTTTTGTACTTAGCGATCTGTTAGAGGCCACAATTCTGCACTGTATAACATTGTGGACATCGCTAACGACTCATACAATCTCACTTTGAGTGTGGTGCTGATATGCCTGTTCTTCCACACTGATTTCAATCTTCCAAATACGCTGGTGGCTTTGCCGATTCTTGTTTGGCAGTCTTTGTCGAAGCTACTGTCACTTGTCACATAGCTGCCCAAATAGCAAGATTCCTCAGTCATCTCGATTGCAGCATTTGGATTTCTGTGTAATAAACCAGATCATTTGAGATCATTATCTTACACTAGTCAACATTCATATGCAACCCCAACTTTCTACCTCTATCTTCTACATTGTTTCATGGGACAAATCAAGAAAAATGACATCATCTGCAATTCTGCATAATCAAGGTCACATAATCAGGTACTGTGTATCCATTCTACGCCCACGTCTATGTCAGACAACGCTGTTTTCATAATCCAGTCCATAACCAATGCAAACAGTAAAGGCGACAGTATGCATATTAGTCTTACTCCAGTTATACCTATGAACCATTCTCCGATAGCACCATTCATTTAACTAAACTTTGACCTTTTTTAGAACAATTTTGAATAATCTCTACCCTTACAAAAATGTCAAACTTCTATGGAAGTTTTTTTATATTAATATGTGCAGTTTTATTAGTAGGTACAAATTTTTATACGAGACCCGAGCACTTGACAATAGCTATCTCCGATTTAAAGTTCAATATCCCACCTCTGATAGTACCCAGTTCCAGTAGAGGGTCCTGTACCCCTAGATGCCCCCTAGCGGAAAAATATACTTGTACTTAACGCGAGTACTTTACCATATCTAATTGTAATTTCAGTTTCAACTTTCTAACTCTAGTAGTTTCCGAAATATTAGAGGATCCCAAATTTACATTAGGGGGCACTGTGCCCCCTAGATGCCCCTAGCAGAAAAAATTTCTACCCAAATCGAATCTCTAATTGCGTTTTTAATTTCACCTTTATAGCTCTTGTACTTTCCAAGATAATAGGGGGGTCCCAAATTTACACTAGGGAGCCATACACCCCCTGGACGCCCCTAGTGGAAAAATTTTTGTACCCAAAGCGAGTACTTCACAATGTCTAATTGTGTCTTTAATTTCAACTATTTAGCTCTAGTACTTTCTGAGATATTAGGGGGGTCCTAAATTTACATTAGGGGGCCCTGCACCCGCAGAGGCCCCCTAGCGGAAATAAATTTGACACACGCACAAGTACTTGCCTATATCTATATAACAGTAAATTTTCAGCTTCGTAGCTCCATTAACCCGGGACTAACGGAGCACTCTCTCTATAATAGTTTTTGCATTGAAAGGTCTGCCAAAGTGGGGTTTTTGGGGGAAGGGCTAAGATATTTGGTGGGAACCCGCCTAGGAATGCAATGACCGCCAATCTACGTCGTTTGGTTAAAAATTGTGGAGATGCTCTAAATACCCCTAGTTTCTGTATGTGTGGCAAACAAATTACAAAAAAAAAACATTTAAAAACGGAATGTCTACGCCGTGAGGGTTACATTTGACCTCTGTGCAGTGCTTACCCCCTTAAAACCCTAGTTACCCCGTTGTGCATTTGGTGTCCTATGGGCGACGTAATCACTCATGCACAATTTCAGCTCAATCGGTTCAGGGGTTAGGGAGCTACAGTAACCCCAATTTCTCCATTTCCTATACATAGCGATCATGACCCTTACAACAGTTAGCACTACCATGCTATACTGAGATAATGAATGATTAGCAGTCACATAGCTAGGGCGAATCGGACGTGTTGAAAGACGACAGAACACATCCGAATACAGCAGCAACGCTGTTACATGGCACACTCAAACATATCAGTCTGACAGTTTTGGAAACTACTTGACAATGTTCACTAGGTTGGTAATTTAAATACTAAAGTAATATTCTTCAACACAACCTGAAACTAATTTAGGTATAATTTTCAGGTTGTGTTGAAGAATATTACTTTAGTAGTTTTGGAAACTGCTGTGCTACAGCAAACCAAAGTCAGCAGGATGAGGAGTTGCCCTCAGATCACCAACACTTGACAGGTATGTAGTACGCAGTTCAGTTTTTGCTTGTATATCATCCTCCAACCACGGAATGTTCTTGCAAATAAATTCATGAGTTACATTTAGTATGTTCAACTTGGCCACGTTAAACACACGACACGCACGGAAAAAGTTCACAGCAGGTTGACGGAAGCGAGCTGTGCCACTGCCATCTTCACACACGTAGTTTCTAAGTTTCTCAAAACCTTTACGTAAAGCCTCAACAGATGGCTGATGCAGATGCTGGAGGCCTTCAGACGCTGACATATCCATCCAATCTGCGAGGTGAGTCAGTTCATCTGTAATAAGGGGTGCTTTCACGTGTGCTCCTTCGCACTCCGTCAGCTTCGACATAATCTGGCGAGAGTATTTACATAGCTCGGTCAAGTCGTCTTTCACAGAGGGTGAGCTACTCAAGATGACGACCTCAGAAATGTTCAAACTGCTACTTCGCTCGACTTCATCGCTGAAAAATTCTGAATAATCATCCAAATGATCAGCATGGTAAAGTGCAGCCTGAAACAAACTGTTCCACCTTGTGATGACGGACATGTGTGGAAGACAGGTTTACCTCTTTCTTGCAGGAACTGTTGAAACCTGGCCTTACATGCAGGACATGCTGTGAATGGCTTCTTGTCACCAGTTGGTTGATTGCAGGAAATCTGCCACACTTCACCAATCAGGTTGAGTATATGTGCAGTGCACGCAATGTGGACACCATTCAGGAGTACAACCTTTAGGCTGCTGTTCCATACCTGAAGTAAGTAAGTAAGTAAGTAAGTAAGTAAGTAAGTAAGTAAGTAAGTAAGCAGACTTATACCCGGCACCTAAAAGTCAATGTCACTAAGCGCCATAGTCTTTAGCTAAACAGATTCGTCTTAAGTAGCCGCCTAAATTGTTCAAGGCCGAGGTCTGGTTGTCGCAATTTGACAATATGACAGGCAAACTGTTCCATGTTCTCGATCCAGCCACAGCAAAATAACGATCACCGAGAGACAAGTGAGTCCGCAGGACAGAACAAGTCACAACGTCAGACGATCAGAGTTGACGGCGCCCGCCTTGTACGTGTATGCCGTGTTGTCAGTAATGAACGCACTAACCTCAGACAGTGGGACTTCAAACTAATACAGTGTATTTAATACAGCCTCACTGACAGTCTTAAAGTTTGTTGATGGCAGAATAATGCAGTGAACAGGAAATGCCCGCAGTTTATACTTCTGGTCAGGATCTGTGATAGGATCATTTTCTTTCAGACAAGGAACAACAAACACGTTAAACAGTACATGTAACGGTCTTCTGCATCAGTTTTCTCATCACAAACAACAGCGACGGATTTCATGTCCCACGTGTGCTTCGAATACTTTAGGCAAATACTCCTGCCTCAGTTGATGTGCTGTACCCCGATAACCTTCAAGTTTGCTTCCAAGTAAGGATTAAGATTTGTGTCGTCAAGGATATGAAGTGGCATGTTGGCACAGCTGCAAACTTCCACCAGGAGCATTAGTTCTAACTGTCGATGTTGTTATTGTGGTATTTGTTTCGCAAAAACTGCAGTTTCTGTTTTTTTTTGCCTCATGGGAGTTACAGTCCATGTTTGCTGCTTTCCGTTTGTGAACGTTACTGTCCAGATATTTCAAACAGCTGTCCTTACGTATGAAATCGATGGACACATCGCACATACTGCAGAATAGCAACTCGCCAGTTACGTGAAAAGTACTGGGCTTAAACTGTCTTGCCCGCACTTGCGGTGTAATTAAAACAGCGGTTTTATTTCTAGCTGAACCTGCTGCCTGATTTTTATAAATATTTATACAAATTACGAAATTACAGTTGATACCATTGATGAGTGACGTCAAAACATCAATGCACTGAACTCAAATTTGTGAAAGTTGTGAATTGTGATTGCTGCAATAAATTTACAGCCTTATCGATCGTCTCTTTAATTCTGCAAGTAGCACGCTTGCCAATACTTTGCCAGGAACCTGTAGTAGTGTGATCCATCATCGCCAAGTGTTAGTCTGTGAGGTCTCCTTTCTTTGGCAGCGGCATGATAATACCCTTTGCTAGTCAGAGGGTACTGATTTACTTGTCCATATGTCATTGCACAGTTTAGTTAGCACCGGTATTGATGTTGTTAAAGACTTCAGAAGTTCTGGTTGGATCTGGTCAATGCCTGCAGATTTTCCATTCTTCAACTTTTTAATTGCCTTTCTTACTTCATCGTTGGTGACTGGTTCCAAACTGACATCCACTGTGACTGGCTCTTCCTCTTCAAAGCTGTGTACTGATTCAGGTTCTGGGCAGTTGAAGACCGCTTGGAAATGTTGATGCCATCTCTGAATCTGCGGTTCACGAGTAGAGGCTCTTTGACCATCAGCAAGTTTAACTGGTGGGTGTTGTTGGTGACTGCCAGAAATTTCCTTTACTATTCTGTATATGGTCTTGGTGAAGTTGGTGTCTCCCACCTGGTCTGTCCATTCGGCCTCTGCAGCTTTGTCGTCAAACCACTTTTGTTTATCTTTCTTGCAACATTTCTTGACTTCTTTATCTTTGTCCTTATATTCCATTTTAACAGCTTCAGCATTTCTGCCTTCAGTCATGATTTGCTCTTTTTATGCTTCGAGATCCCTTCTCTATTGCTACACTAACTCGTGAAATTCGAAAATCAAAAAATTTTACTGACTTTTCACATCAGAAGCTAATAAATGATATGTTTAACAAAAATTTAATGTGAGATCTTATGTACCCTGCAACGAAAATATCACACAAATGATTTTACTTAGATATGTGTACAAACAAGAGAACGAAGATGGTGCAAAGATAATCATGATTCATGACAAAAATCAACATGATGCAACAACGTTCAACTACTGATTCGAGATGTCGTATGACAAACCTCAAAATGTTATTCAGTCACTCAATGTCAGCAGTCTATTAGAGATAAAGTGCTCAAAGTGTCCTCAAACATGTCAACAGTTTGTTGAGGAATATGAGTATGCTGTCAAAATCAGCAACATTTTTTTGGATTTTCAACTTTCACAAGGTAGTGTAGCAACATACTGTAGGTGTGGTGGAAATCTTAGTGGTGTATACATACACAATTTTAGAGACCGACCGAAAGTCGGTTTTCCACTTACAGCCGTAACCGTAAGTGGCACCGCAAGTCAGTTTCAGCCGTAACCAAAACTATGCCAAAACACTATGAACCCACACGGACTCTGCGATCTTCCTCTTCTTCTCAACTCTCTGTTCCACGACACAACCTTGAATTTGGCTCGCGACTCGCGTGCATTTCGAATCTCAGCACCAAAAATCTGGAATTTATTGCCTGCTAGTATCCGTAATTCTCCATCAATCCCTACATTTCGCCAGCATCTAAAAATACATTATTTTCAGTCAGCCTATGCTAACCCCTTATGACCACCAACTCCCAACGCGCCCTGATTCTTTATAAACGTCGGCGCTTTATAAATCATTTACTTACTTACTTACTTACTTACTCATTGTTCACTTATGGCTGTAACCAAAACCGGAAGTGAACGTATGCCAAATTCCTATCCATTGTTAATCAGACCACCATACACACGCTCAGTGAAAATATAGTGTGCCTTACTTACGACTGTCTCTAACTAAACTCCAAATCGTGATTGTCGACATATTTCTATTAGTCGTGTCATTCGTGTCAGACTTGCAATGATCCAACAGAAACGCTTCAATTAAACCACCGTCCAGTGACAGGGCCACTGTACAGTGATGCTGCCTGTGTCACGTGTAACAGCTACAGACAGATCTGGAGGAGAATGCGGGAAACTGGGCGAGGGAGGTGAAGCCATTAATGCGTCAGGGCAAGCATAGTTCCGATGTCTGTGTCCCGTTCCGTTCTGGCAACTACTGACCAACACTTTGCTGTCGCCCTGTGCACTTCTCCCGTCACCCTGTTCAGCATGAATAACGTTATGGTCGTGTCCCAAAGTTCATCCCAGTAACATTCTAGTTTTAACTCAAAAATTCTCTTCCGTATGCAATGTATGTAATCCCATTCAGTGTCGTTGGTCTTCCATAAGCTTCACTCACTCCAGTTTCGGTCGGCTGCCGTATAGTTGCAGCCGAAACCGAATGTGAAATGGGGTGTTGGATCTGTAACCGAAACTGAACCGAAACTGCACTTTAGGTTTCGGCGCCGAAACCGCAACCGAAACCGAATTTTGGTCAGTCTCTACAGAATTTACCTATGAATCAACTGGTGTAAGAATTTTGAAAATTGGTCCATATTCACCAATGTTATTATCAAACAGCAAGGCGTATACTTTTTTGACACACAGTGTAGAGAATGTTGTGCAATAAGCATGACTGCCTAAAACTGTTGCCTCAAGATCTACAAAATACACCATTTATTTTGTATCAGGCAAAGCCCATAGCAATAATAAAAAAAGAAACACAAAAAACACAACTAAACACAGATTATATGGCAACAGCTCTTAAATTAAACGAGTATCATTCGTGCAATATAAAATTTTTGTCAGTATGAAAGTAAACTATTAGCATTAGGATGCGCAACGAAACACCACAAAGGCATGAATGCATATTGGTGTAGCACAGAAAAAAATACCCTTTGTATACCAAAGTAATGTAATGTAATGTAAGTTTGACAATTTATAGGGTGCAGTAAGCGGCACGAACTACTTCTAGAGCGCCTAACATAGTCAATGTACACATAGTCACAAGCTCTACAGGCTACAGTACTTTGGTTGCAAGAGCCTGCGCAATGCAGAAGTGGTTTTCTGCTAGCTTACATTACAGGCATCCCATAGATACTCAGTCTATTAGCCGTAATCACATTATTGTACTATTTGCAACGTTCAAAACAGTAGTGAGAGTGAACAACTGCAGTGTTTAATGAAACATAAATTGAGCAAATAGTTGCTACCAGCATCCTTCTAGCGGCCGCAAAATGCACCAAATTCGTTTTCGGCCGGGGCTCTGCCCCGGACCCAGCTGGGAGAGCTCACGACGCTCCCCTAGACCCCGTAATCGGTTGGGGAGGGGGACACCCCTCCCCATTCCTTCCCCCTCGGCGCTTCGGCGTTCGTCTCGGTGCCTCGCTTTTAGCGTTCCGCCACTTCTTTTTTCCCAGTTTAAGCACTGCTCCCCATTACGATGATGATGCAACTATATATTCTACGTGCCATCAAAAACTGATGGGTACCCAGATTAGTCGACTAAGTAGAATCAAACAGAACATTTAAGTGAAAAAAGACTAAAAACTGATGAATGATTATTTTGTAAAAACAGTCCAAAAAGGCAGTTTTGCTGTAATAACTCAGAAATGTAATAAAACTGCAAATATAAATGTAAAAAAACTGTGGTTTAAACACAAGTTAACAGCGAATGACACATCTAAAACTGCAAAAATTACAAAAAGGTCATATTACTCAGCAGCACATTGACATTCAGGCGATGCGCTGGTGGGTAATCACCTTCTTGAAATTTTTACAGTTTTAGATGTGTCATTTGCCATTACTGATTTGCCATTACTGTCCTTGCACCTTGTGTCTAAACCACAGTTTATTACATTTATTAATAATAATCTTCTTCTCGTATGCATGTCATCAACCATAACTGGTCAGCCACAAAACATTGTCTTCATCCACAGAGTGTAGCCGAGATAAGCCGCCATTCAGTTTTGTCAGGGGACAGAATTCGACAATGTGAGACATCGTCCGGGTCTCGCCACGAAGACACAGATCAGTGTCTGTAAGTCGCCATTTCCTTCTGCAAACACCGCAGTGTCCCTGTTCCGTGCGAAAACCGTTCAGCAGAGACCACTGTTGCCGAGGCAGGTCGAAACCCGGTTGCTGGATTGTGGGGTCACATACTAGGTGAGAATTGACCACCTGAGCTGACTTCCAGTTATGCCTAGGGACCAACCTAATTCACGATTTCACGGCCGTGACATTTTCCGTGAAATTGGCCTTCTTCCGTGAAAAACGCCCAATTCTATGATTTTTTTTTGTGAATTTTAACGCTTTTACTTTCATTTATGAAGGTTTTCAGAGTTTTATCAACCGCTTTTGTGCAGATTTTGCTGTTTGCTACGCTTCAAACTTCAGCACTAAGTAGTTGGCATGTATTCACTGTGTTACTTACTTACATCCAGTCTTCAGTCTTGACTTAGTACATTAATAACAATAATAAATATTCGTTGTTCAGAAATTTCAAATGTGCTGTTCGACAGATTTCTAGTTTGCATTAACATAGGCTAGCATAGCACTCGAAATAATGGCTGTGAAGCCCGTGAATTTCTCAAACTCCTTCCGTGAATTTTCCATAAAATTTGGCACATTTTAAAAACTCTACCGTGAAATTGTGCATTTTTTCCCGTGAATTAGGTTGGTCCCTAGTTATGCCTCCATCGACTTTTGATGTCAACTGGTTGCAAATCTAGCCACAACGGCTTCCTGGATGTCAGCCGCAGCAATGGTGGGCTAATGATATCAGACTGGATTGGCCAACTGTCATGTTTGACGATTTTCTCCACCAGCTTGTCAGTGGCAGCCTTCCTTCGTAGGGCTGGCGGTTCAATGTTAGAGAGCACTGGAAGTCATGGGAGAGCTGTAGAACGGAGGGTACCAGAGATGAAACGCATGGTAGAGTTCAGCTGCACATCGACCTGACTTGTGTGAGCAGAGCGTGACCAGACTGGGGCACAGTACTCTGCTGCTAAACAGCAAAGCGCCAGAGCAGATGACCGCAGAGTGTTGGCTCTGGCGCCCCAGGTGGTACCGGCTAGTCTTTGTCAAGTGTTCTCTGTAAGACAGCGTATGGTCTAGAGTCACCCCAAGATGGGTTGGGTGGCACTCATGCCGAAGGCGCTGGCCATCTAGATAAACTGACAGTTCACGGGTGGCGCTGGTACTATGCAGGTGGAACACACTGCTGATTGTTTTGGAGGTGCTTGGTTTAAGTCGCCAGTGTCGACAGAACTGTGACATCCGCACCATATCTGACGAGAGAATGCATTCCAGTTCGCTGAAGTATTGGCCTTGAATGGCGAGACGTATGTCGTCAGCATAAATGAATTTTCGGCCACATGTTGTTGGAGCACAGGCTGAACAGAACTGGTGCAAGGACAGAGCCTTGAGGAAGGCCGTTACGTTGGGGTCTCCAAGAATTGGTGTCATTGCTCATGTGCACCCTGAAACGTTGATCTCGAAGCAGCAGACCCATCAGTCGGGTGAACCAATATGGCATGCTTTTACTCAGTTTGTAAAGAAGACCAGTGTGCCAGACAGTGCCGTATGCTGCTGTTAAGTCCAGATTAATAATAATAATAATAATAATAACAGCTGATGCAATAAGCAAGTCTCAAATAGATCACATTCACAGCTAATTATTTTAGCACATTTAAACCTCAATTTAACCATGTCAATACTACTGACATTATTAATGTAATAAATACTGCTCACTGCTCAGCATAACAACACATGAAGATGGAACACTGCATACACACTTTGTCAGATGGTGGACAATATGTGAGAAGATTCTGAAATGTTGCCTCAAAATTTTTGGAGAATCGTGGCGCAAACAGATCTTTCTCTGGGCTGAACTGCCGCCTTGACTCCCGCACAATGGCATCAATGACATACAGTCCTGGCAGCTTGTATTCTGGCTGACACTACAAACAGATAAAATGTATATCAATTACTAAACCACCAAGTTTAGATTTGTAAAGATGTAGTTGTGCCCACATATATTTGCCTTATAATGGTTTAACTACGTATTGGCTGGCTTAGTTAAAGTGTATAGAATTTAATGGCTCCTTTAATTGCTGGCACTAACCACGCCATTTTGCTGCATGCTAGCTTTGCATTAAAGGACAGTCACTGATCGAGATCTATTCATTGTTGATATACTGAAGAGAGACAACTAACGATGAACATGTTAACGGCATCTGATGTGAGACAACTAAACAGGCACTCTCACGGTACAATGGTCACCGGGATGGAGAGGATGCAGTGAGCTACAGCAGACACGCTCCACCACTTCAGCGGGTATACCCACTTGTCGCTTGCTAGCTTGGAGAGATAGGCCTCTAGTTCTGCATGCACGGCCTTGGTGCAGTCATCTGCATAGTTGTTCGCTGGCTCCACCCCATCCTGCTCCTCGTCTGAGTCAGTCAGGAAACTAACCACGTCGGTCTCTCCTTTCCTTCTCTTGCACAGCAGTTGCTCTCGTGACAGCTCGTCACGGCCGGTCTGTTCAGCCTCAAGTTACATGGCCCAACACTTTCTGTCACTTTCAGAATCACGATATCGCAGCATGACGATATCATAGTGCCAAATCAACGCTGCAATATCGTCGTGTTGTGAAGTCCGTGACGATATAGTAGGTCACAATCATACGATTTTGGCCATAGTATACCTCCACCAACGTACCTAATCTCGACCTAAAGTTATCCAGGATTCAAATCCACATACGTAGATGATCTGGACATGGATCCGAGTGTCTGCCAAATCGCTGCCTAAATGTAATGCATTCATTGCCTTGTTGGTGTCAGTCACTAACTGAGTTTCGGGAAAAGCAACTGATGACTGTACAAGAAATGCTAATAAATCTCCTAAAATTCCCCACACTACAACGCTGAGGAAACTAGAAAAGTGCTTCAGAATCAGTATCCAGTACTTTAACACCTAAAGTTAATTGATGGCTTTGATCAGCAGGCCTAATCACAACATCAAGTTTCAACGAAATCAACCAATTACTTTTGCACTAATCCTACGCACGCACGCACACACACAGACAAACAGCACCGCTTAAATGACCTCCTCCAACAACCAATGGTGGAGGTAATAATAACATTGATAATTTGATTTTGCTCATAACATTTCACAAACAAATGCAACATCTGACATGACAAACTTAACAGCTGACAGTAATAATAATAATAATAATAATAACGGATTTGTATAGCGACTCTAGGTCCGAAGATACAGAGGTGCTTGATGCAGCACAGGAGGACAAAGTGAGTTTGAATAGATGGGTTTTCAAGTGGCATTTGAAAGTGAGAATGTTTTCGCACAGTCAGGCTGGACTACTGCAGTGCGCTGTTGAGTGGTGCACCGGCAGCGATTTCTGACAAACAACAGCGCAGGTTGGAATCAATGTTCATGCCAAGCGACTTGAGCTTCGATGCAAACAGCAGTGCTTCCGGCAATGTCGACAGTGGTGATGAAGACAGCTGACCACCGTGACCGGAGCTGAGCAGGGGTGCTGACAAAGACCACCTGTGACCCGCTGCCTCATCGGTAGCCAGTGTAGCGAGTTAAACACTGGCCTGACGTCGGTACGACCCCGGCTCTGGCCAGGTTGTTCTGGGCATGCTGTTGTTTGTCAAAAGTCGTCGACGGTGCACCACTCAACAGCACATTGCAGTAGTCCAGCCTGGAAGCGACGATGCTGTCTCGGCAACGTCATCAGTCAGTAAACTGTGCACGTGGTGCAGAGCGGGAGTGTGGAAGTTGCAGGCCTTGGCAATGTTTCTCGCATGGCAGTCGAACCGCAGGTTGGAATCAATGGTCACGCCAATCGACTTGAGCTTCGATGCGACCGGCAGAGTGCTTCCGGCAACGTCAACAGTGGTGATGATGGCAGCTGACCAGAGCAGAGCAGGGGTGCCGACAAACACCACCTCTGACTTGTCAGCGTTGAGTTGGAAGCCGTTCTTCAGGAACCAGAGGCGAACTGTGGTCGAGCAGTAAACGAGCCTGTCGATGGCCGGAATGGCATTGATGCTGTCCATGCTGACATGTCATCGGCGAACTTCTTCTTCTCGTATGCGTGTCATTTACCATAATTGGTCAGCCACGAAACAGCGTCCTCATCCACAGAGTGTAGCCGAGATAAGCTGCCATTCAGTTTTGTCAGGGGACAGGATTCGACAATGTGAGACATCGTCACAGCACTGCAGGACAAGGGAATGAATCCACAACATTTTGGGTGCGATCCAGCAGACACCTGGATCACTTATGATTTTAGCAACCAAAGTTCAAGCACTTGGCATTAGCGTAGGTATGCAGTGTCAGAGTGCTGTTTGGTCGTACGTGGCTAAGGTTGCAGTTCTTAACACTGCGTTGTTGTCAGCTTAGTTGAATTGTCATCAAGAGTTGACCATGCTCACTTCACGATTTGAACTTGGACAACAGTCGCAGTAATTTGGTTGTATTTTACTAATTAAAAATATTAATAACAGTTCCAACCAGATGAGGTTGAAACTTTCGACACCTTCAAACGCCGTCTGAAAACTCACCTTTTCAAATAGCCCATCAACACCCTTACCATGCTTCCCACTTACTGACTGCCAGCGCCTCTGATTCAGTATCATTACTGAACTTGTGCGTATTATAAATGCATGTATAATAATAATATAATAATAATGAATTTATTCACTGAAGTCACAGAGATGACTGTGCAGATGATTTAGAGTGCTATAAGTGTGGACGTTTACTAGATGGCGTTACGAGTGCTTTGTGGCTTTTTAGCCCAATGTTTGGGATTTTTTTTGGTGCAGTTTGGTTCAAAATTGTGTGGCATGATCTATTCCATTGTGCTGTAATCTTGCTGACAAACACAGACAGACAAACGAACGAACGAATGAACACCACCAACAAACAGTTACCAACCACATCTTTAATGGGATGAGGCAGATACATAGTGAGTATGTAGAGGTGTAGTGATTACGTGTTGAAGATGGCAGAGATAACAGATAAACTGTTCAAGTTGTTTGTTGTAGCTCTGTGTCATCATGGAGTTTATTGGGATCAAACAAAGACTCAACACACGTGTGTATACTTTCATACTGTGCAACACCACAACAACAAATGCCTCCTGTTAGACATTTGTTTCTGTTGCACTGTTCTGAGACTGACAGCTCTAGTTGGGCATCAGGAAGGCAAAGCTTTTTGATATTATAAACAAACCCGGAAGCAGACACTGCCACCTAGCGATTCGGATGCTGTACTATACATGATAAACAGACATTCATGGACTATGTAATGCACCGTCGGTCTACTGTAGGCGGCGCATTAGAAATGTTCTCGTTACCGTTACCGTATACGTCAGCGAGTATTTGATTGTAAATATTTGAGTTGTAAAATTTGTTTTAACGTGTTAAATTATATATTTATTTCATTTATTTTTAATCTTTAGTAAATTTCAACAGCCTTGCCACAATTCTAGTTATTGCGACCATATATAGCAAGGTGTCGTGAATTTATATAACAACGTTATGCCACGGTAGTTCCAGTTTACACCGCTAGGATCACCACTTGTCTGCTTCTGGGCTTTGAAGAAGGGCATCCCTACTAACATAACTTCCCGCCCTGGTCGCCACCAGTGCTTTCCATGGGGAGACCTTGAGACCAGGCCTAACATGATAGTCCCAGGAAAAAATAGGCCAGTTAAACAAGAATTAGAAATATTATTTTTTTCTCTTGCATTTCGTTTCAGCTCTTATCTCAGTTTGGTATAATTTATGTATTTATTGCTTGTTGTGATCCATAATTACGGTACTTTTTGTGCCTCGGCAGGCTGTGCATGGTGTTTTTACAGTGTCCCGTTGTATGTCCTGTGTGAACAGGGCATTGCACACATGCACCTGAGGAGGCATCAAATGACCATGGCCAGTCTTTAGCTCTATAGTTAAATGTCATTGCGTGCATTTGTTGAGACATCATATGATGTGTGTTATGTATAGAACATGCTACTAGTACCACTGCTAGTAAGTAAGTAAGTATGTAAGTAAGTAAGTTCACTCTTAAAACAAAATGTTCTCAGAGGCTAGCTGCTGCTGCTGGTTTACTTTCAGTTCGTGTTTATTGACCTAGATAGATTATCTTAATTATTTCAGTTTGGCAGGGCGCCCCAAATGATCTCCCACGGAGGAACGTTTGATGAGACTATTGAGTAAAGTCTTTACAGGTGATATGTCCCTCTAGTCACCCAATCAACAGTGTTAAAGCTGTTAATTCGTGATGATAATTATAATTATGTATAATAACGTTACTGAATCTGATAACAGCAGCAGTGACAAGCCGGTGTAATCACTTTATTTACTTTACCGTTTTGTGAGCTGAGTCTGCTGGGATTGGCTTTTGATTTGGTTGACTAACTATTGTCCTTCAATGCTACGACATTGTTGGTCGGGTCACATGAACTGACCAACAATGCCATAGCATTTCGGGTCACGGGTCAGGTGACCCGTAAAGTCATCCCCAAAATGATCTATAATGTGTCTAGCCCTAACATACTTACCAGTGTAATGTAGTATTGTTGTTATTCTGCCAGTCGTCAGAGGAAGGAGGCTCGACGACGCTGAGGCACGAGAATGAAGAGTTGCTGAGGCGGATGACAGAGTTACAGCAGCAGTCGTGGATGCTCGAGGAAAAGGTTTCGTATTCTTTGTTACCTTTGCATGAAGTGGTTCATATTTTGTGAGTCATTTGCCGCTCTAGAGTGTACACACTGGCTTGTTGCCGAATGAAGCAGCTGTATTAGCTAGAGTGTAGTGGACATATCTCCACAGTGTAAGACATCATCTGTATCTGCTTATGTTGGCTCTCTGCCCTCTTACCGCGACTTGGCCATGTCTGAGATGTAAGTAAGTAAGTAAGTCTGGATATTTATATCCGGCGCCAGAATCATGAAGACGTCTCAATGACGCCGGGCGGTCGAGAACAGGTGCGTCCTCAGTGCTTGCTTGAAGGCGCTCTCCGACAGGTCCGGTGACCATAGTGCTGGTGGCAGACAGTTCCATGTGGCTGGTCCGTTGACTGCGAAACTTCGTTGTCCAGTTACAGTCCGGGTGCGTGGAACCAGTAGAGTGCCAGTCACTGATGTTACTGTAGTCAACTGAGAATTGAATAAGGTCTCTCTCTACCAAAACTGTATTAAAGGTTGTGAATTGGTGAAGTTATGTCATATGAGTCGAAAGGGTGCAGTGTTTTTGACACACAGTATATATTGTGCCCATGCAAAACTCTGTTGTGTGTGTAAGCTTTCACTTTTATTATGCTAAACATTTAGTATTTTTATTCACCACTTTATGCGTTGTTACAGCAGTTTGTCTAAGTGAATTGTTGAAATTGGTGTCGTATTTACAGCCAAAGCACATGAGTGTGCAGGATACAGCAGTGACAACTGCA
>Ga0209149_1000564_pt1 | contig 15858 bp, 8 predicted proteins | sample WorMetTyACAVOLI2_FD_187423 | JGI IMG/M metagenome (GOLD analysis project Ga0209149, IMG submission 187423) | Marine gutless worms symbiont microbial communities from Max Planck institute for Marine Microbiology, Germany - Olavius algarvensis... ... | reverse complement strand
CCCTTACTGCTGAACCCTAACCGACTCACGAGGCATACGTATGTAATTGAAACTTAGTGCATCTGTAAAGTTACACATTTCGTAAACTTATTAGCCACCAATAACAAAAATAGTAACGTTTTTGCACACATTACAACAGTCTAAATTACATTTTGGGGGTGTACCTATAGTGTAGTCTTGCCGAACGTTCCAAGAACTTTCGTTCCTATGCAACTGTCGTATCATGAGAACGAATATTCCAAGAACTTTCGCTCCAAATGTCCTAAAACACGACCTATAAACCTTACAATAGCCTACGTGCATAAATCACCAGCCATAAATAATTTTCAGCAACTGATCTGTCGACAATGCAGTGCTGGAGCAAAGGCGTTAAGTACTGGTAATTACCGATCGACCATTGCTTCGCGTGTAATAATTATAGCCGCATGCACCGGTTTTTGAACTTCTCTGCCGTCAGTGTAGCGCTTACGTAGAGGTATAGTTATCGCTAATTAACGTTGCTTCACAAAACTGCCGCACGCACGAGTCGCCGTGATAACCGCAAGTAGGCCTATTATTCACAACAATGAGTCGGATACAGCAAGAGACTATACAGCAATTGATGTTGGTTGGTTGGACTTTTACACACACGCTAACACCTGTATTAATGAAGCTTAGCGGTTCACCGCAATTGCGACTATATAACGAGAAGTCTGGCATCGTACGGCCATTATGCAGTTCGACACATCACTTAGACTAAGCTTACGTTAACATCTAGGCCTACAACATCTACTATGTCTTGCGTCGTTTGTAAGTTGAACGTCTCAACGCGCCAGGCCTACACGACATCGTTTCCGCTCAAGTAAACAGCAGCGAACTTTTTTAAGTACGGGAGCGAAAGTTAAAGGGCATGAAAGTTGTTTCAGCTCGGCTACGGCACTCATCACTGACACTCGAACAGTTCTAGTGTTTGCTCAAGGCGTCATTGTTTGTGTGACTGTCACCGCACGCGCCTTAGTGGCAGTTCTCTGTTATTTGTGCGTTTTGAAGTGTCTGTTTATTATTATTATTATTATTATCATTATGTTTGTGGAGCGAACGTTCCAGGGGTGCGACAGTTCCATGGAACGAAAGTTCTTGGAACATTTGCTCCTGAGGAGCAAAAGTTCCATGGAACGTAAGTTCTTGGACTTTTCGCTCCCCGGGAGCGAATGTTCCACGGAACGAAAGTTCCACGGGAGCAAAATTTCTCTCTATGGTCTTTTCACTCCCGAGAACGAAAGTGCAGAGGAACGAAAAGGCCAGTTACCTATACTACTAATCCCCTTTAAGCATAGTGATAGGTGCAGTACGCCGCACCGAACCTATTAAGCACTTATGCTGAGTTTGGCACACTCAACCTATACAGTAAAAGGCTATATCCAGAATAGCCCCCGGGTGGGTCTATTCACGTTAAGTGAAACTAAACGGTCATGCCTAAAAACCGACCCGGCCCGGCCCGGCCTGGGCATATATACTTTGTGATACGTGGTTAAAAAGACTCTAAAGTAAAACTGCAGCACTTGCTATGATAACTTAACGTAGGCAAACGTATGCGAGTCATATTGATTTCGATTCATTCACGGTTTTTATACGTCTGTTTCGATTTTAAATATTCTAAAGGGAAGTTTTTGGCGTAAATTAAAAGCAGCCAATGTTTGGCCCGTTAATGCACGCGGTAAAGTGGTTACAGGTTGAGTCTGTCATATATGATCATTGTACCGGTACTGTAAAGAGAAAATTGATCAAAGTCAACTGCAGTGATATCTAGGGCAATTTTTACGTGCCCTGGCCGGGCCGGGCCGGTTTTTAGGCTTGACCAAACTAAACTGACCTTAGCCCCCTAACCCTAAACCCATAACGTAACTGAGTAAGGGTAATCAAACAATATTGTGTCATTAAAGTGAAGAAATTTGCACTAAACGAAGATGATTAGACTAATGAATGCATGACAATGATTGATGTCAGTCTTATTCATTGTCGTTGTCTCGTGATCTCACATTTAGTCAATTGCAGCAGGTCTTTTGGAACTCTGAATGCAGCATACGGTGATAAATGTGGTGCGCCACACTGCACCTATAATTACTGGCCTACTATTGCTTATTCAGTGCATGCATTCGGTCCCTAGTGCTTTCGAGAGAGATTACCCCGGTAGACCGTCTCTTTACTGTTATAGATTAGACATCCTGGCAGTTGTGCAGCTGTTCTGCCACACTCATCCCGCTGAAACCATTATGCCGATGTGCTGACGTGACATATTTCATATGTTGTTTGTCAGCAGACAAGTGACAAGAAAGTAATTCAGTCCTTAGGTGGCACTGGTGATCACAATAAGTGATTGCAGTTAGCTGTTTAACAGTGTCACAGTTGTCGGTCATCTTGTGAGCTGCTTGAGGCACTCCATAGTCGAACGCATATCTCTCACTTATGAGTTACACCACTATGCAAGAAAATAACAGACTGCAGCTTAAGGCATAACTTTTTGCCAGATCGACCATGATTTTTTGAATGTTTTTCACAATATTCTTTTTATCGTATGCATGTCATGAACCATAACTGGTCAGCCACGATACAGCATCTTCATCTGCAGAGTGTAGTCGAGATAAGCCGCCATTCAGTTTTGTAAGGGGACAGGATTGGACAATGTGGGACATCGTCTGGGTCTCGCCACAAGGACACAGATCAGTGTCTGTAAGTCGCCATTTCCTTCTGCAGGCACCGCAGTGTCCCTGTTCCGTGCGGAAACGGTTCAGCAGAGACCACACAATAAAGCTGATTTAAGCATGCGATTGGTATCAGGTTATGCAAGTCTAATGTACTTATCATGTATACTCATTTATTATTTTGATTTTTCACCATAGCACGTGTGCATGATGTTTGACTGTATGGTGTGTGTCAGACACAGCTATTGCAGCTGAAAGAGGAAAACTACTGTCTGGATGATCAGTGCAAGTGTCAGGAAAAAGGTGAAAGTTATTTTTTCTCACAAAACAGAAGACCGGTGTATGTAATTAAGAGTGTAAATGCAAACAGGAATTACAGTATTGGTAAGATGGTTCCATACAGCCTGCTGCAAGAAAATTACGATGGAACCCTCTTATGCATATTTTTTTGGACTTTGTCTTGACTGACTTGCGTCATTGTATTTTCAGAGCTGACACAGTTACGTGAGCAAGTGGCTCGATTGGATCAAGAATTACAACGATCAAACAAGGTAATTTATTTTTTTAACTAATGCATTAGATTTATGATCTTTAAAGGATTCGTAACAAAGAGGGAAAATCATTATGTATTTAGAAGGTAGTATTATTTGGTAGCAAGTAGGTTTTAATTGGATACAGCATGTAGCCTTTAAGGCCAGTACCATGTCTGTCTGTGTTTGTTTATTGGGTTTGTCTGTAGGCCTACACATGACTTTTGCAGGAAGGCATTCAATTTTGATGAAACTTGTGGTATTTATTGGTACAGTGGTCTCGTTGTGCGGAATGTAAAATTTTCCCTCTTACTTTCCCTGGTTCCTATAAAATTTAACAAAAACCACAATTTACCAACTTTACGTCACTCGCATTAACATACATGGTTGCTGATTTAGCACAGTGGTAACATGTTCCGGCTGATGAACGTAGTTACTCTACATTAGGCCCGGTTAGTGCCTAGGTGGGTGACTGTCTTTGGACGGGTAAACCACCTCGGTGTGCAACAAGGCACCCAGGCCTACTCAGCCTGAGCTTGCCTAGGCTGGAATGAGTACTCGGCGATAGCCGGGGGAGTAAACAGGCATATCGCGTGATACACCAACCTGTATCACGTGGTCTCGCAGTGTTTGCTGATGCCTGGCTGTCGGGTTGGCTTGCGGAGATCAGCACCGACTTACGGGAAGAGGTAGCACATTAGAGGCGCTATGTAAATCCATTTTACTTTTTACAGTGTGTGAAAAATCTGCAAGGATTGTTTGTGCATCCACTTATGGTGAATACTTTGGCCAGTAAATCTTCGCTATCAGATCAAAAGTGTATGAGGATGTAGGTTTGGCATAGGGGTACCCAGCTATCAATACAGTTATGCTATGCGTACACAAATTGCTTCAAGTTAGTCCATCAGTCACCAGATGTCATCAGTGGCTGTTCACATTGTGCTTCCTAGTTACTAAGTAGAATTGTAGCATTTACTGTAAATAAATTCTGCATATTAACATACTTGTGGTACTTGGCCACTTGTACTTGTACTTGCGACTGAAGTACTTCTAGTTGTACTTGTGACCAAGTACTTGTTGCCGAAAGAATGTTTTGTTGGATCCAAAAAGCATATGCATGTTTTTTGACTATTTTGACTTGCTTTCACATTGATTGTTTGTAATTAGACATTTTGGTTACAACCGAGTTTAATGCAGACCACATAAATAGTCTTTCATATGTTATGGTCTGATTTATGATTTTGATCTGATTGTATACTATGAGAAATTGATAAGTGATCGAAGATGTCTGATAGTGTGCTACTTATGCTTTTCAGTGGCGACTGAAGTACTTGTACTTGAGCTTGAGTACTTGTACTTGCACTCCAGTACTTGTACTTGAGTTTGAGTGCTTGTACTTGCACCCCTAGTACTTATACTTGTACTTGAGTTTGAGTACTTGTACTTGCACCCCTAGTACTTATACTTGTACTCGAGCTTGAGTGCTTGTACATGCACCCCTAGTACTTATACTTGTACTTGAGTACTTGTACTTGCACCCCCAGTACTTATACTTGTGCTTGTACTTGAGCTTGAGTACTTGTACTTGCACCCCAGTACTTATACTTGTACTTGAGCTTGAGTACTTGTACTTGCACCCCTAGTACTTATACTTGTACTTGAGCTTGAGTGCTTGTACTCGCACCCCTAGTACTTATACTTGTACTTGAGCTTGAGTACTTGTACTTGCACCCCTAGTACTTATACTTGTACTTGAGCTTGCGTACTTGTACTTGCACCCCCAGTATGTGTACTTGTACTTGTACTTGAGTGCTTATACTTGCACCCCCAGTACTTATACTTGCACTTGAGTCTGAGTACTTGTACTTGCACCCCCAGTACTTATACTTGCACTTGAGTCTGAGTACTTGTACTTGCACCCCCAGTACTTATACTTGCACTTGAGTCTGAGTACTTGTACTTGCACCCCCAGTACTTATACTTGTACTTGAGTTTGAGTACTTGTACTTGCACTCCAATACTTATACTTGTACTTGTACTTGAATCTTAGGTACTTGTACATATATTTGTATTTGCTTCTTGAGTACCGTACTTGATACAAGTCTGTAAATTAACATTTGTGTTTCCAGGTGCTGAATGTCAGTAGAAAAGCCAGGGTGAGTCTAGAAATTTTTTCTTGTATATTTGTATTTTTATCCAGAAGTCAGGATCATTGTATCAGGGGATATTTGCACCGAGTTCTTTTCTATAATGCTCAGTTGTTTTTTGTAATGGATATGACAGATTTCACTTTACTACGGGGTGCGTGAGTGAGTAGCTTCTTAACAGCACATCAGCACAAAAAGGCTATTTAGTGCCGTTCATGGTATATGTTATGTACTTTACTATGGAGAAGTCAAAAGTGATGATGTTGAAATAGGCAAATAGAGAAATACCCTGTATAAGATAAGATAAGAATTGTACTGAGGAAATAACTAATGCAAATAATCCGTGCCAGATAATCTTTGACTAAACCTGATAGTTTTTGTTTGTGTCATATAAACCTTGAATGGTACTAAATAGCCTTCTTGTGCTGATGTGTCGTTAAGAAACTACACACTCACTACGTCATAAACTGCAGTGCATATCTGTGTTGTGATTTTATAAGCTCAGATGCTGAGACCATGACAGTATTGCTGATCAGTGTTTTTGTGTGTCTGCGCGAGTCCAGACTGGCCGGGAGGCGGAGGTTATACGATCAGTGCGGTTTGTCTGTCATTGCGTCTTTCTGTCCATCGTTCTGTGTGCAGTATTACTGCAACAGTAATCAGCCGATTTCAGTGAAACTTGATGTTACGATGTGGCCTACCAATTAGAATAACTGCTTAACTTTTGGTGGTGATCTGGTCCCGGGTACAGATTCCAGATCACTTTTTCACTTTCCTCACCGTTGCAAAATAGGGGATTTTAGGAGATTTATTAACATTTTTCATACTGTCACAGACCGATTTTCACGACAGTCGGCAAAATGACTGATGCTGACAAGATAATGAATCTACAGCATTTTGGGAGCGATCTGGCAGATATCCAGATCCGAATCTGGATTAATCTGGAAAACTGGATTCAAACAGTGGATCACTTTTGGTTGAGATTTTGGCCTTGGCAGAGGTTTGCGCTTTCTGAGCACAGTCTAGTATTTAGGTGAATAGATGCATCAGGCTGGAAAATAACTATTAGTTAAATTCATCAAACACAACCAAAATCATTAACTGAAACTCTACTCAGTTCTTCCGGTTCTTGACACGACAGGAAGACTCCGTGTCAAGAAACCATGATAAGGGCAGCTACCAATTGAGCCACGCATACGACCGCTTTCTTCACATGGCGTCTTCCCGTCGTGTCGAGAACCGGAAAAACTGAGTACCAGCTTCTTCTGATGAAGGCCCCTGATAGAGGTCGAAACGTCAAGTTTTAGGTAATAATTTTGGTTGTGTTTGATGAATTTAACTAAGAGTTTAGTATTTTATTGAATTACGCCAGACGTAATTCAACGCAACGTTCAGCGCATTTGCAGCTTTTCCCGATCTTGCGCTATATAAATGTACTTAATAATAATAATAATAATAATAAGTAACGATGGGTCACTTTATCTTTCGTTAACACCGAAGTTTAAAACCTAAGTTTTACACCGGACCTTAATCCCAGCGTCTAACACCGATTTTAAACCGAACGTCGAATTAGGTTTGGTGTTAAACTTCGGTGTAACACCAAAGTTTTACACCGGACTTCGGTGTTAACTCGAGTTAAAACCGAAGTTAACACCGAAGTCCGCATTAATTAGGTGTTAACTCGTAGTTCGGTGAAAAACTTAGGTTTTAAACTTCGGTGTTAACGAAAGATAAAGTGACCCAATGTACTGATTAAAATGGCCCTATCTTTCTTTCTTTCTTTCTTTCTTTCTTTCTTTCCATATGGGGCAGGCAGCAGAAGCTGCCTAGTGCCGAGGCCTCTAAAGGTGCCCCTATCATGTCAAAGACATTGCAGGGACACCGAATGATTGCTGTTATCAGCCATGTTAGCTGGTGATTGGTTATGCAGGAGTTTGAACTAATCAGCCACGAGAGTGAATGCATGAAACGCAAGTTGTTGAGTCAAGAAGACGAGTTCAGACTTCAAAATGAGACATTGATGATAGAACTGGGTCAGGTTAGTGACGTCAGCGACAGATTTGGGTCAGCTCAGTTATTATTTGCCACATATTTTAGTAATTATGAAGTGCAAAAGAATTTTATACGTTATAATGTAAAATGAGTGACTAGTGTCTTATGTCTACAACATATGTATACAGAGTTTGTACTAGGACAGCTAAACTAAAGTAAGCATAGTATGTATACTGTGTTTAAAAAAACTGTACACTTGTATTTTTTGCAGTAACTTTGTTAGTTGTACACAAGTTTGTAAAGAAAACATACAGGGTGCCCCCAAAAATAAGGCCAATTTGTTTAATTGCTGATATCATTAAATGCCTTGATTTGTACAACAATCACCCTTCAATAATTTTTTTTAACTGTCAACTTTATTTTTGTCAGTTCTTCACCATAGTGTTCTGTTTAAATAGATGTGTTGTATGCATCATTTACGTTCGCAACAGTTTGTTGCACTACGAAATCACAAATTTTTCGGCGTACCGGTATAGTTAACAGTTTGTGCTTTCGTGTGCTGTCATGCTGTGTTTTCTTTTAGTGAAAAGCATTTTGTTGCTGTATGATTTTAGTTGACAGCAACGAATGAAGCCCTTGAGAAGAGAGTAAAGGAACTCGAAGACTGTACAAGGTGTGAACTTGTTGATGCCAGCGTTGACATTGAACTGTCAAAGATGAAGGACGAGGTTCGGCGACTTCAAGCAGAAAACTCTGCTCTCCACTCTAACTTACATCGTATGTACTTGTTCAACTGTTTGTAGTTTGAACGCTTTAGTCTTCTTCTTCTCGTATGTGTGTCATGAACCATAATTGGTCAGCCACGAAACAGCGTCTTCATCTGTAGAGTGTAGCCGAGATAAGCCGCCATTCAGTTTTGTCAGGGGACAGGATTCGACAATGTGAGACATTGTCTGGGTCTCACTGCAAGGACATAAATCAATGTCTGTAAGTCACCATTTTCTTCTGCAGGCATCGCAGTGTCCCTGTTCCGTGCGAAAAAGGTTCGGCAGAGACCACTGTTGCCGAGGGAGGTCAAAACCCGGTTTCCAGATTGTGGGGTCGCACACTAGGTGAGAGTTGACACCTGAGCCGACTTCCAGTTATGGCTCCGCCGACTTTTGATGTCAACTGGTTGCTTTAGTGACAGTTTTGTGCCACCATGTACAGTTACGTTTATATGCAGCTTGACTCCAGACGATATCTCATTCACATATTACATAATTAAGGGACACATATTGTTAACAAATTGATTAACATTATTATTTCACTGTTTTATGTTCTCCTGCGATGTGATGGAACCACTGCATTGATCGCACTTCAGTGAACACCCGCTTAACTTTGGCTGATTTCGTCAGTAACTTCTGTCACTCTTTATTGTGACTGACAGTCTCACTGTGTAAAGCTCCCTGTAAAGGTAAAGGTGAAAGAAGTGGACTTATATAGCGCCTTTTTGTAGTACCTCACACTCAAGGTGCTCAGGTACGGATCACACAGTGTTACCTGCAAATTACACCGTACCTGCCGCTACCTTGTAAGCATTCAACAGATGGCGGATCCCCAGAATGAGGTCGCGGACATCTAATTGCAGCCTACTACTCATTTATATACCCCAAAAGGATGAAAGGCTGAGTCGGCCTGTAGTGTTTTTTTGTGATAAGAACACTATAAACAGCTTGTAAATTAATGATCTAGCTTCTGGTTGGCTGTGTGGCACAGTGGGTAGAAGCAGAACGCCAGTCTTGACCGGCAAACTTTCTCTGTTCTATGCTCGGCTTATAGCTGGACAGGTGACCACTTCGTGGGTAAACTGTTCGCTGTAGGTCAGCCAACTAGGCCGAATCAGCCTTTCATCCTTTCGGGGTCGATAACTGAGTAGTAACCCATGTAAAGTGAGTTACAGAGATAAACGGCAGAACGCATGGTCTACCGCCCACATGACCGAGTGCTCCTGGCTGTAGGCTAGAGGGTATGCTCGCTGCCGGCTCAAGGCCATGAATCAGAGATGAGATGAGCGCTGCTTCCTGATGCTGTAGGCTGTGAGAGAGCTTACTAGCTAAATGGGTACTTTGCCTTTACCTTTTATGGTTGATCATTGGTTGGTCATTGGTCATGCAGCCAAAAAGCTGTTCACATCAAAATGCCACTTTTCGTGGGGATTTAGCTGGGCAAAAGTCACATTGCTTTAGACGAGAACCAGGTCCCTGAAAAATAAGGATTCTTCCCTACCACTTTCACCTCCCAAACTCTGGCCTTTGGCATTTTTCATTTTCTGCAATACATCCCAGGCATTGTCAACACAGTGCATCCATAGTAAAGTAAAGTGAAGTAAACTTGTGATTGTGTAGCGCATCGTCGCAAAGCACCTCTAATGCACTACCGCTCCCCGTACGTCGGTGCTGATCTCCGCAAGCTAGGTCAACAGCCAGGCATTCAGCAAACACTGTGAGACCACGGATACGGGCTAATGTATCACGCAATATGCCCGTTTACTTCCCCAGCTTTCGCTAGAGGTTGCCGATGACACTTTGAGTCCTGCCGATTTCGCAGAGGTCTTTGGCTTTTTATTATTAACGAAGATTGGTATTGTTTGCTTGCTATAACGCGGACTAACTGATGAGTTGATGTTGACAGGTGACCGGGAATCATTCACAATGATTGACAGTTGTTCATCTGCTATTGTTTGTTTGCTATAACACGGACTAACTGAGAGCTGATGTTGACAGGTCACCGGGAATCATTCACAATGATTGACAGTTGTTCATCTGCTATTGTTTGTTTGCTATAACACGGACTAACTGAGAGGTGATGTTGACAGGTGACCGGGAATCATTCACAATGATTGACAGTTGTTCATCTGCTTCTGTCCAGTCCAGCCAGCAAGCCGCTACTGCTGCTGGTCAGATTTGTTTTGATGCTTTGAGTCTCAGTACTCTATAATTTACCAATTGTCTGAAGAGTTACTAGTTTGTTGTAGCTGTAGTAAGATTTAATTGTCAGTTTTGAGGCTAGTGACAAGTAAGTAAGTAAGTAAGTAAAAAGTCGATTTATATAGCGCATCGTCGTGAAACCTCTAATGTGCTGAATGAATTAGTACGTTGCGGGCAGAAACATCTTCAGAGATTGTCTGAAACTTTTCCTGCCAATCACGTGATTCCGCAAGCTGTCTGGCAGAGAATTTCAGCCGTAAAAGCTGAGTCGGTGGCGTGGTACGACCAGGACAAGGACAAGGTGTTGTCATGCTATGCAGTAAAAATACACCTTTTAACATCATGTGCTAGGTGAGCATAAAGGAGGTGTCGGTTCTTGTCCTCGGGTTCTTCATGTTTCTTTCAGCTGTTTCCCGCGGGTTCTGCTTAGTATTAGACCCTAGAGGTAGACTGGGAGGGAAGGTTGTGAGTGATTGTGAGGAAATGCATACAACGAAGATGGTATATTGGGTTAATGCTTCTGGGAGTTCTGGTGCCGGCTTACCAGGGTTGTCTCAGTACAGGGCCATTAAATGGTTTTCGTTGTTGCAGTTATGCTGTTCAATGCGTTAGAGGAGACTTTGGTTAACTGGAGCATTGTGGGTCACGTGCTGTTTTGAATGCCGCGTGTATAGCGTGGCACAGTGGTAGAACGTAGGTCTTTGACCGGCGAACTTTCCCTGTCCTGCGCTTAACCTCCAGCTGATGGGTGACCACTTATGTGGGTAAGCCGTCTGCTGTAGGTCAGTCAACCAGGCTAACTCGGCCTCAAGGAAATTCACTCTGTGTTTCATGTGCTTGTTGTTTTTACGTCGGTTAAACCAGCTGAAATCCACTCTGTGTTACATGTGCTTGTTGTATTCACGTTGGTTAAACCAGCTGAAATCCGCTCTGTGTTTCATCATGTGCTTGTTGTTTTCACGTCGGTTAAACAAGCTGAAATCAACTCTGTGTTTCATGTGCTTGTTGTTTTCACGTTGGTTAAACCAGCTGAAATCCGCTCTGTGTTCATGTGCTTGTTGTTTTCACGTCGGTTAAACCAGCTGAAATCCGCTCTGTGTTTCATGTGCTTGTTGTTTTCACGTTGGTTAAACCAGCTGAAATCAACTCTGTGTTTCATGTGCTTGTTGTTTTCACGTCAGTTAAACCAGCTGAACTCCGCTCTGTGTTTCATGTGCTTGTTGTTTTCACGTCGGTTAAACCAGCTGAAATCCGCTCTGTGTTTCATGTGCTTGTTGTTTTCACGTCAGTTAAACCAGCTGAAATTTGCTCTGTGTTTCATGTGCTTGTTGTTTTCACGTCGGTTAAACCAGCTGAAATCCGCTCCGTGTTTCATGTGCTTGTTGTTTTCACGTCGGTTAAACAAGCTGAAATCAACTCCGTGTTTCATGTGCTTGTTGTTTTCACGTCGGTTAAACCAGCTGAAGTCCGCTCTGTGTTTCATGTGCTTGTTGTTTTCACGTCGGTTAAACCAGCTGAAATCCGTTCTGTGTTTCGTGTGCGTGTTGTTTTCACGTTGGTTAAACCAGCTGAAAACCAACTCCGTGTTTCATGTGCTTGTTGTTTTTCTGTGGCAGATTTACAGCTGCTCGTTGACACAGAAAAAGCCGAGAAACAGATGCTGGCTGATCAGCTGTCAGCTACTGAGGTCCATGTTTATAATTTGTACAAGTTCGGTTTAAATTTATTTGCTATTTATGTCAGTTTTATGACTGTTTTAGGCAGACTTGTTGAGTTATAGTAGGTCATCTAAGGCGCTATATAAATCCACGTACCTTTACCTTTAAAGTGGACAGTTTCTGTATTACATTACATTTATTACATTCACATTTCACACTCACTCGTCGGTCTGGAGAAAGGGGAATATTAACAGTAACTGTTTCTGTGCTTCAGTATTGTGTGAATACTGTTATAATCGTGCATAATGGTATGAGCAGTTTTTACAGGTTGGTCAACTGTATCGGGCTTTGATCTTGCTTGGTTTAGCTCTCTGTCTTCACAGCACCTCTGTGTCTTTGGTCTTCATGGTGCTATATAAATGTTGAAATTTTTTTTCTTACATCCTTCTCTTTACCCTTTAGTGAGCTGAGCCTGGTGGGATTGGCTCTTGACCTGGTTGGCTAGCCATCGTCCTTCAGTGCTATGATGCTGGTTGGGTCATATGACCCATAAAATTGTCCTCCAAAATGAGCTATATAGGGCGCGTTGCAGGAACGCTCAGTTAACCATCGGTTAGCTAACTGATGGTTATCTCTGACTGGGTGGTTAACTCGGTGTCGCGTTGCAAGAAGCTCGGTCAACTGACCATTTGGTTAACTGTCCGTCATGCAGTGACCGACCTATTAACCTAGAAACGGAGCCTGTGATTGGTTGCTGCGGTCACGTGACAACCGCACAGACGAGAGGTTGTTTATATTTACGTTAGCAACTGCGGCCAGCGAAGGCTGCAGCCTGCATCATGCGAACAGCACTACGCAGCCAATTATGCAGACTTGCAGTTCGGATGGTGCACCATTTTCTTATCATTGTAGATGAACTTATGAAATAAACGAAATGGATTTTATAAACAAGTGTAGTTTTACGTTCACGTCATCCATCAAGCACTGCACGACGCTCTTCGACAGACGGTAGCGTTCTCGGAAGGTCATTTCATCGTAAGTGTCGAACGGATTTGCTACTGGTAATAGTTTACGCTCACTGGTCAGGAAAAAAAGTTACAAAATTATCGAATGTGATGAACAAATCGACCGACTTCATGTACTTACAACATTAACCATTTGGTTAACCGGCCGATGGACCTCGGTCAGGGTTAAGTTAACTTTAACCGACGGTCAGAGCTTCTTGCAACGCGCACACACTTAACCAAACGGTTAACCCTTTGGTTAAGTGTGTGCAACGCGCCCTAATGTGTGTCAAGTGGGATGTTAAACCACACTATACCTATACCTTGTCTGTTAAATATGCAGGAGAGAGCTAAACAGCAAGTGAAGGTGCTGTACCAGGAACTGGATGCTGCGGCAAAGAAGCTGCAGAGCAAACATGACAGGTACTTGCTCGGCTTTTCTCTTTACCTTTTAATGAGCTGAGCCTGATGGGATTGGCCCTTGACGTAGTTGAATAACCGCTGTCCTTCAGTGCCGTGACGCTATTGGTTGGGTCATGTGACCTGTAAAATCGTCCCTGAAATAACCTATGTAATATGTTGAGTGGGATGTTAAACCCAACTGTACTACTACTGCATCCCCGCTGGAAGATAGGAAGAAACCATCTGGATGTCCTCGGATTATGTGGATGAAGACAGTCCTAGATGACCTCAAGTACCACAGTTTTACATTGACTGAAGCAGTCAACATAGTTGATAATAATGCAATAGTAAATGTACATGCACATTGTATGCTGTTAATTTTTTCAGCTTCCTTCATCTCCAGGAGGAAAAGGAGTCACAGTTTCAGCAACTCACGTATGTTATCTTTATTACATTCACTGTAGTAAAGCACCTGCAGATAATATAGCTGTACAACTAATGATACCTTTTAACATTGTCACTGCCCATGTGTGGGCTAGATTATGCCTACCAGTGAGATGTACATTTTTTCTGGGCACTGGAGCAAGTTTGGCCGAATACATTTTCTGATGGCACCGTTAACGAATGACTCGTATTAAACAAAATGATTTCTTTCGTGGGCCACCGTGTAGTATATAGTATGTCATAAAGAAAATGGTCATCACTCACTCATAAACAGAATCATTCGCACTAATGACACGAGTTGGATTTTTAAAAAGTTTTAACTTTTAATTGTGTGATTAGTCACCACACTGCAAATCTGGCTTTAAGACAACATTTTATTGAAAATGATGTTTATTGAGAGGTTTATTCGCCAAAATGAAATGGCAGAACACAATTAATTAATTTAATGACTTCAATTTTGAAAGGACATGTACAGGGTGCAGCATAAAAAACAACCCCCTAAGAAAAATTGAATAACTCAAATTAATTGCACCGTTTTTGAGTTATTCAATTTTTCTTAGGGGGTTGTTTTTTTATGCCGCACCCTGTATATGAGCAGCAATTGTGATGGCGGTTGACTAGTCCACGAGGTCACTAGTCCAAAGGATCATTTGTCTCTGACAGTGGTAGCTGTCTGCTCCGATTGGCTTCCAACAGGACAAGGATCATTCCGTGTGTACAAAACAGATCCGCCAACAGACGTTTTGCAGTTGCAGTTTTGTGGAACGGTTTGCCGTCGCGTCTACGACAGGACGTTAGCTTCTGACAATATAAGCAAATACTGAAAACATTTCATTTCCAAGGCGAATTGTGACTGTCTGCATGCTTGCAATGTAGCAATACTCTTACTTACTTACCGTTACTGGTTCAGATTATGGTTAAGAGGATGTAATCTGTCGCACCAACGCTTGACGGTGATGTTAGGGTTAGGATCAACACTAGTAACCTATATGACTAATGACCCTTTGGACGTGTTTATTGTCATGTAAATAAATAAATAAATAAATATAAATGCTGCTGCTGCTGCTGCTGCTGCTGCTGCTGCTGCTGCTGCTGCTAGTGAACTGTAGTTGGATTCAGTCCCGACTCACTAGCTGTTTGTTGCGTTGTGAAAGTGATAGCGATTAAACGCTGCGTTGATGGCATTAGCAATCACAGTGTAGTTGATTGTGTGCAACGTGGTTTTTCAACAGGCGGAAAGTGGAGGAAGTTTGCGCTGTGAAAGATGCAGAATTGACAAATATTCTGCAGAACTGTTCGAGATTGGAGAATGAACTGGCATCCATTCGAAAGGTAAGTTTATTAATATTATAATTGAATGTTCATCTCCATGTAGCTGTGGTTGTAGCTGATCTTCATGATTTGGTTCTGTTCCGGGCTGGTCCTCTGCTGGATCATACCGTTCTTGGAACTTTTTTGGGCTGACACTGGCCCATGCCGTGTTTCACAACATATACTGAACTTGACATGCTTTGGAATAAACAGAATACACACGATATAAGTTACACATGTTTCAGAGCCATTTTTAGCAAATAAGACATTAAGATAACAGCTAGCCAAAAATCAGCCAGCTAGCCAGCCGTTGGTACTTCTTAGCCAGCCGATAATGATAAAGATATCAGCTGAGGGTCTATACTGTACAATGCACTAAGTAAACCGTTCCAGCCCAACAGATGTGAGACAGTCCACATAGTGCACTACGCATTGAATGCTGACCAGATCCTGCCAGATGACGATGATATTAGCATCATAATCTGCCTCAGCGGTGGCACGTGGTCTAGACAAGAGATGATGACAAGGAAGACGCAAGGTAACATGCGGTTTCCAGCACTACGTAACTCCCTTAACGTATATAACATTTTTTTTTAAAATTCAGTTTTGGTATTTAAGGTGCTGCGGTTGTCCCTGAAACCGGGGTAGGCAACACCTGGCAACGTCTCTAAAGACTTGCCATAATACTGAAGCAGGGTTTTTACAGGGTGGCGGCTCTGC
>Ga0209149_1000563_pt1 | contig 15863 bp, 7 predicted proteins | sample WorMetTyACAVOLI2_FD_187423 | JGI IMG/M metagenome (GOLD analysis project Ga0209149, IMG submission 187423) | Marine gutless worms symbiont microbial communities from Max Planck institute for Marine Microbiology, Germany - Olavius algarvensis... ... | reverse complement strand
CGCCAAGTAAGCGTACATGATCACTGGCCGTGACAGTCTCATCTCCGAGCCGTAGTGGCGGTCCACTGCTACCAAGCAAAGTTGAACCGTACTTAGAACCAGCCCAGAGGAGCTCCGTCTTGTCAGTGTTCAACTTGAGTCTGTTTGCTTGGCCTTTGGGTTCTCGAATTGTTCGCTATGTACGCGACAGACGGACGGACAGCCGGACGGACTGACGGACAAAAACAACGCTTATTGTCGCCTGTAGGGAAGGGGACAATTAACAGCTGTGACAAATTTATAACGTATAATGGTATCATATTCAACCACCTAGCGTGACCCCTGACGTCAGATGATCAGATCTGGGCTCCACTTTTGCGATTCTGGCGCATTTGCAGCTCTACGGCAACCTGCTGGAAACATCAATGGTGACATTGCTATTGTTAATTCAATTCAATAAAAAGTATTCAATAGCAGGCACAAAGCCCACGACGATAAAGTACAGTATAAAGTTGAAACAGACTGTAAAATCTTCAACCACTAGATTATACGTTACATCACTCTTTCCATGCAGTCATTCGGTTCAATCGATTCGCGTTAACCGAAATAAAACAGCACAAAGCGATAATTTACCTCCGACAAAGGAGGAGGTATATGTTTTCGCCCACACGCCTGCGTTCGTCTGTCTGTCTGTTTGTCTGTCTGTGTGCAAGATTACTCAAAAACGCGTTCATGGATTTGGATGAAATGCTGCGTGTCGATAGATGTTGGGACATGGACGAACTGATTAACTTTTGAGCCTGATCCGGATCATAGTCCGGATGCCGGAACCGGATTGCTTCCTTCGATATCGTATAGGCTACTGAACTTTGCGTATTTCTCGGCCTTTTCCGTATCAATTTGCACCAAACTCGCACGCAGTATTCTAATGAGGGACCGCAGCACTGCAACGGAGCCCACTTTTCGAAAATCGCTTTCTAAATGTAGAATTTTGTCGCCGAAAAACAGTTACTTGTGGATTTCGCAGGTCAACAGCACCAACACTGCATGCCGCTAGCCTCGATCGATCAATAACAAGCGTACCGACCAATGACGGCTAGTTCTATATTTAGTCTATCTGTGTTTACATTCCTAATTAGTTCGAGCCTCTTTTATATACAAACGGAAGTTGCCACTTCACCGCGAGCTGTCGAAATACCTTTGTCGGAGGTACATGCGCTCTACCGAGTGAACTCTAGTTTTAAAATTTGTCCTTGCTGACTGCAACGCTAAACCCTTACCATAACTATAGGCCTACCTACCGTATTTCATTCATGTTACATGCGATGACGGCAATAAAGTCTAAATTCCGTGATTTATTAATTTACGACGACATTCAGTGTATCCTCGATGCGTGTGGTCTGGTATGAAGATGGACACTGGACGTTAGCGCAGTCGGCAACGACGAACAATGGTCGTATATCGTCGTATACTTCGGACTCGGAGTCGGACGTTGGGACGCTACGAAGCCGGGAGAAGCGAGAAAATGCCAACAATCCCATCAATGCTTTGTTAATGCCATCGCCACTCTCCAACGTCGTAAAGTGGTAATGACTTCTGAACGAACTGCATGGGCGGCGCCAGCAGGGTAGCAGGGGGACAACTGCCCCTGTCCCTCCCCGGCTGCACCCCAGTTGTCAGGACGACGATGCTGTATGCCCTCTTAGCGCTTTCAACTATTGTGAGGCAAGCCGAATATTCGTTTAAAATTTTTAGGTTACGTCACGTGTTAACATTGCTCAGTTCGATAGGTCCAGTTGTAAAGTCGTTATTAGATATAGGCTTACCGGTAGCCTAAAGGAGTATGTTGCAAATAAATATATTACGAACTCTTTACTTTCTGTCGTCATCGTCATCGGTATTTTAGATTCCTTGCGTTTAAACGTTCGGAAGAATCGATTTTCTTTTGCCCCCAACCCCTCAGTTTTGCCCCACATTGCCCCGACCCCACATCAAAAGTCTTGGCGCCTCCCACGACGAGTCCAACAGTGAAAGAATTTTGAAAATCGGTTAACATTTGTTAAAATTATGCCTAAAACTAGAGTGGCATGTTTTTTGACTCACAGTGTATAGTTAAACTTCGGTATACTGTAGAAGTGAGACGGTACTGCTATTAGTAGTAGTAGCGACAGCTCTAGCAGCATCGTTTACACGACATAGGACGATGTGCGCTGCCCAAGCACAGAAATGCAATATGTAAACACCCCATAAGCTTGGAAATGCGTTACTGCAAACGATTTGCAAAGGAATGTCACTGAAAGCAAATCTGACACCTTTTACACAGGTCCTCGTCAAATATTTAAACAGGCTACGTAGCTGCGGCGACTGCTATGGTGAATCGATGATTCGCATGTACCGAGACAACGTATACAAATAGACACAAGTTTTGATTGACGGCTCGCTCATGTTGCAAACAAGACGCTCAGCTGTCGTAAAGAAAACGCGCGCGACTATCCGTGTTATATACGAGGCTGTGCACGCACCCTAACACTGCGCATGCAGAGGCAGTAGGACAGCATTGGACAGTACTGCATCAGCCATCCCTTTAAATCGCGGTTGCGACGACAGCACCTGTCGGGTCCTGCGGCTGTGCGCCAGGATTGATCGAAATGACGTACGTTCATTTTATCTAATGCCGATGAATCGTGCGCATTCCCCTACAGAAAATTTCTGTCGTCTTTCTGTCATTTAATGACTGTCAGCAGTCATTTAATGTCGTCTGACTGATCTGCGAAGCACGAAGTTATTACAGTAATTTATTATAATTATCCTAGTTTTAGCACGCCACTCGTTTTTTTTGTAGTTTTTAGCCAAGCGTTGTAAACACTCGATTAATCAGATTGCTTTTAGCCAGCGTCACGTAGTACGCTCCGCTATTGAGAGCGCTTTTCCGTCCGTCCGTCCGTCTGTCTGTGACTCGCTTCAGCTGTGAGCAAGCCGAAAATTTTTGCAGAATCTATTCACGCCACCTGATAGGCCAGGGATTTGGCTACGTTGTGAAAAAAACGCCGTGAAAATATTCGCAACCATGTTTCTCCAGGAGGTTGTTACGTTCAAAGGGGTATGAAAAAAAATCGTGATTTTCGACCAATATCTCGCGTTGTCTCTGAAACGATTCACGACATGGCCGTAGTTACAGTGGAATACGAGTAACAACTTACACACGCCATACTCAACAGTGTAAATGCGAATGACCTTGAGTGACTTTGAGTGACAGCAAAATATTAAAGGACACGGAGCATCGCGCGGCCGGAAATATTATGTAAGGCAGGAAATCAAAAGGCAGAAATGACAGGTTGGATACTGGACGATAGTTTGACAGTTTGTATCAAACGTGCACGTGGGACAAGCCACCATTCATGCAGAAAGTAGGCCTAAGAACTGGCGGGCTGTCGCTACACGCAGTTAAGGTGTGGCACACCACAGGCGTAGGTTAGACCTAATCATGAGTGTCGGAGCCGCAAGTTACACATACTCACAGAACGGCAAACGTTTGCTGACATACGAAGACCATGTATATCAACTTACGAAAACGTACATTAAGAAGACTGGTGATACTATGCAGTACTGGTTATGCGAAGGCGACGAGATCTGGGCTGCACGACGTCCGTAACCACCGCCAAGGATGGAAAGGTCGTGAAAGCTAAGCTCCAACTGCAGCACACGTCCACGCGGCTAGTGTTGGTCGTGGCGAAGCACTGGCCGTCCGTCATGCCATGCTGGCTGAGTCTTCGCGTCGATCAGAAGCGGTGCCAGCAGCTCTGGTTAACGAACGAGTTCGTCATGCCGACACTGGTCCTTAAACTCGCGAGTGAGCCCGCCTTGAAACAGGCTATACAGCGCCGCTGTAGAGCTCATCGGCCGAAAGATCCTGATACCGCATCCGCATTGTTATTAGCGGCGAGTGGTCTCTAACGATAATAATTTCTGCCTGTCGATTTTCTGCACATTGATTTTCTGCCTGTTGCTTTTTCTGCCTTTTGCTTTTTCTGCCTTTTGATTTTCTGCCTTTTGACTTTCTGCCTTTTAACTTTCTGCCTTATGCCGTGTTCCGGAGCGGCCTGTGCGGAAACTCGGCTTCTTGTTAAACTATCACTTTGGCTTCCGGCTCCTTGAATTTCTGTACGAAAATTGTAAATAGTACATTAGTTAGACATTATTGTTGGTTAGACGTTATTTATCAAGTCTGCTTTGAAACTGCTTAGCGTGTTAGCTGACACAACATAACTCGGTATAGAATTCAACGCATTGACAACTACACGAACTTAGGCGCCCAGTGTCAACTACTTGCGACAGTTGCACTTGATATTGACATTTTTGCCGCGCGATGTTATGCAAGCGTGGCCTTAGCCGTCATGCGGCGTCTGTGTGTGTGTGTGTGTGTCTGTCACGTTCGTTGATCATGTCAAAACGAACAAACATATATTCATTTTTTTCACCGTCGGGTAGCCAAGCCATTCCAGTTTTTCCGTGCCATACGGCATAGCAATATTCCGACGGGAACTCCCTAACGGGGGCGTCGAATGCAGGTGGGGTAGGCAGAAATCGCGATTCTGAGCCTACATCTGGCTTGACTGCCTGTGTTAACGCTGCAACTGGCCAGGTGTTGTAAACATGGTCGCCGGTGGACCACGGCCACCGTCTCGCAAATTATGACACATCGCTGGTAGTAAGCGGCGGTGCTGATTGCGGGAGAAGACGACGAAATGTTTATGACAAGAAGCCTCAACGTTATGCCAAAGACAACAGAACAGCGCATTTAACTGCACGCAGTGATAAATCTGTAGCATACGTAACTAACAATAAAAGACTCTACTCGACGTTTTGTACTGCTGAAGCTAACTACTGACAGACACGAAGGATCGCGCGGCCTCTTTGCGACAGCAGAGCTACTTGTTGACAACACCATGCACTGTGACGGAAAAGGCAAAAACGGCAAAGTGTACAGTATGGGAAGGTTATGGCGAAAGTATATACCCGAGCCTATTTTATTATAGCACAATGCACGATAGGCTATAGGACAGCCTCATCCGTTCCAAAATCTGTAGCTCGATCCATTCAGCCGTTTCGACACAATACACGAGTGTGACAGACAGAAAAATGGACAGAGAGAGAGAGAGAGAGAGAGAGCGAGAGAGAACTGCGGTAGCACATACCGTGGTTGTATAAGTGCACTGGGTCCGAAATTCCAAATTAAACAGCCTCAGTAGTGAGCGACTACAGGCCCGGCTGATGCACGTCAGTCCGTCCTGCAGAAAAGAAAATGATACCGTTCCCGCGCGGAACCTGTGGAGCGGTAAAATGGAGAAAACTGACTGACGTTGCTACAGAGTGCAGACCTATTTGTTTTTTTTCAAGTCTGACTTTTCTTCTGCGTTTTATTACGGGCACGATACTGGAACTAGATGCATTCAAGCGTCGATAATAGTTATCGGTACACGACTCGCCTGCATGTAGCACCAGTCGTCGCCATCAGTTTGCATATAGGCCTACAGTGATGTCCGTGTGCGAATTGATAGCCAAGATAGATCCGTAACAAGTGGGGATCGTAGCCACCCGCTAAGAAAAAAAACTTTATAATTGTTGGATCCCAAGTCATGTGGGAATCCTCGGTAATGAAAAAGCAGATGCAGCTGCAAAGTCGGCACTCTACTTACCTGTCACTCGTGTGAAGCTTCCTGCCACAGGCATGTATCCTCGTATAACTAAGCTGATATTTGACGAGTGGCAGGAAGTATGGGACTGTTGCACTGGAAACAAATTGCACGCTATTAGATCTACTGTAGGTTACTGCAAACAGAAAACATGTCTATCGCGCCGTGATACAGTATTGCTAAATAGATTGCGTATTGGTCATACTCGTTTAACGCATTCTTTCCTACTCTCAGGTGATGACTTGCCTGAATGTGGTACTTGTCAGTGCCCACAAACAGTGAAGCACATTGTGGTTGAATGTGCTGATCTTAAAGATGTACGAAATAAACACTTAGTTGATTCTTCCATTAAAGATTTATTTGATAATATTGAAGCACATAAAATCATTGATTTTATTAAAGAAACTTGTTTTATAAGAAACTTTAATGTTTGTTATTTGTTTTTTTATTTATTCTAGCTTAATAGCCTTGATTTTACATTCATAGGTCTTACCGTCTTATAAGTTATTTTCATATCCTATCCGTCATATAAACCTTGAATGGCACTAAATAGCCTTCTTGTGCTGATGTGCCGTTAAGAAACTACTCACTCACGCGACAGCGAGAGCGGCTTAATGCGTCGGTGCTGTCAATCTGTTCGTTTGTTTGTCTGTCTGTCTGTCGCCAAACTGCAAACGCGATTTCTTCAAAAACTAAGCAATTTAGAGCTATGGTCTCTATTGATGACCTATAGAAAGTCGTATACATCGGCTTTTCAAAGAACCCATTACTGGACCCCTAATATCCAAGATGGCCGAGATCCGCCATCTTGAAAATCGACATGACGTCATTATTTCTGCTGAGGGTGGTCCGATTTGGATAAAATTTCGCAGACTGGTGCAGAATGACATGTCGACTGCGGTGCATATGGTCAAAATGGAAACCAGATGTAGAATTCCAATATGGCGGACGTTTGGGCAAATTCCATGGCATGTCATCCCAGAGCCACATGCCACATTGCAGGGTGTAAGAATTCCATCCGCCATACTGAAAATCGTTTTTCGCCATATTTTTTTTTGTTTTTAATGCAGTTTAGGCTTTGACGAGAGGCGGCTTTCGTATCGTCTCCGATAACTTTGCGCACACGATATAACTAACGACGTATTGTTCTTGGTTGCATGTGTTTGCACATTTGTTTGTTAGCAAGATTACGAGGTGACCTGCCTACCTATTCGTGCTGACGCACTCGTAGATAGGCAGGTCATCTACACTGTGTCTCAAAAAACGCGCCAACTTTGGCAAGCTATAGCTTTGACAAGCATGAACCAATTTTGATAATTTGCAGTGAACATCATCAGCAGACTTTCAGAAGTTACATGCATATTTAACTTTCTTTGTATCTTCACTTTTACTTATCTTTGTTCGCTTTTAAATAGTTGCGATAGAAATGACGCGAAACAACATGTTTTCCTCGGTAGACTGTTGGTGGCTCTGAAAAGAGCAGGTTTTAGTTTAGCAAGTGTTTCAAAGTGATGTTCTGTTGCCTCATGCTTGCACATAATCGCTTTCTCCATTGACCAAATGCTTCGTCGATGACGTTTTGTTATATGGTTGCCTATGTGACAATGAGGCGCTGCTTCAAGTCGCTGGTCACAGCGGCTGGTATCGCGGACAGGTGTTTGTACAATGTACACACGTTCCTGCATCAGTCCACAAATTCTGTAGTCAGCCAGACTGTTTGGCGGACACAGATCTGGAGAGATAAAGTCCGGTGTTTCCTGCTAAAAAAGCTGGACTGTTTCACGAGCATAGAGTAACGTGATAACGCGTCATTTCCGTCGTAGCTATTTAACAGCAAATAAAGTAAGTAAAAGTGAAGGGACAATGAAGGTTGAACACGCATATAATTTCTAAAGTGTGCTGATGCTGTCTACCAAAAATTATCAAAATTAGTCCATGCTTGTCGAAACTACAGCTTGCCAAAGTTGGCGCGTTTTTTGAGACACAGTGTAGTCATCAACAAACCGGCAAGTCGGTCGCTTACCGTGGCCGTCGCATTCACGCCTCACTGGCTTCTCGACTTTGGTCATTGTGCATTATCCCCGGACTGTTCAAATTGAGTTACTTCACTAATACATAACTCACTCCAGTGAAGAGCAGAGCAGCAACCGTGAGCAGTTTATAGCACTAAACGTAGACCCATGTTGGCCCTAGTACAACGGTCATGAAATAAGCTCGTTGCAACACTTCCTGGTCGTGAGTTATGCTCGTTACACTCGCATAACTCACTCCACACAATGTTGTAACTGTAACTTACAACAGTTAAATTCGGCTTATACATGCTACACGTAAAAGCGAACCCGGATTTCCGCCGCCTTGACAGTGGCGAGGACGTCGTGCTGTGCACCGCCTGTTACGGCAGTTGTTGTTGTTACAGTATATGTGATAAAGGTGATCTGCCCAAGGCAGGTCGAGTGTACATTTACGCCAGCTCTTCTATCTTCTGCTTCTCTGTTCCGTCCTTTTGCGTAATCCATCTTGCTTTTTATACCTCCGTACGTCAGTTTATAGACTGGCCGGAGGCATAGCGTTTTCTACCTGTCCGTTCGTCCCATCCGTCCGTTCAGTCCGTCCGCTACCAATCTTGTAATCACGATGTTATAACAAGTGCCGCACGCCGGTATTGAGTGAAAACTAATGAACGTAATATAGTCCTGTTTTCATCATACGGTAGCACAGTGACTTTTTTTGACGCTAAATTTCATAGCATAGGTCACAGTGAACACCCTTGTGAGGACTTTAAACGAGATTGGGAATGGGTAAAAACGGAGATAGCCTGAGTCTTTAGATCTCAGCAATATGCAAATCGTGCATAAATTTGCGCGAGGCTCGCATGAATCTCTACATGCTTACGTCACGCTACGAGGAATCAAGAAAAATAAAGTGTCTCGTACCGGTGTGGGTAAACATCATTTATAGATCGGCCCTATCAGCCCTGTCGGCCACTTTTCAAAAACAAGAACTTACCTATCGCAAACAGATCGCGCGTCAGCTGCGCACACAATATGCCGAGGGCATCTATGATAACCCTCGTGACCTTGAAATCTAGGTTAACAATCATTACCCCACCTGTATTTAGCGCCACCGCAGGGGGTGACCGCGTCGGAATTTTGTGAAAATGTTTGATGCTGGTAAAAATAGAATGATTAGGCTACCGTATGGTGAAAAAAAACTATGACGATATGTTAAGCCGTTTTCATCTGATACCGGAACGTTACGGACGGACGGACGGACGGACGGACAGATTTGTTATATCAATATCGCACGTCAGTATGCTGACGCGCGATAAAAATTACCCGCCTCGTGGATCGGTTAGAGTCAGGACCCCGACTCGTGGCCGACAGGGCCGATGTAGTGTTTACCCACATAGCTCGTATCGTAGTCATATCGTACACGTGACCTTTAGCGATAGTTAAAATAACACATGCATATATGAGTCATTTGGTAAAGGTGTGTGTCTGTGCCTCTGTGTGTTGTGTGTCCGTCCGTACGATAACTTGAAAACCATTGCAATGCAGACATCTGCTTCGTGCTAGGTAGTTACGTAGCGTAGAAAAAAATTCAGACGAGTTCGCATGTCAAGGTCACAGATCAATATCAAGGTCATTTTTATCGTGCGTCAGCAGATGGATATAGCAATACATAGCAATTCTGTCTGTTTTCCACTGGCGGATACAGAGGGGTGGGGGTTAGTCAGGGGGGCATCCTCCCTCTAGAAGCCCACGTCCCAACTTTGCCGTTGCAAAAGTCTGTAGAATCCAAGGCTGGAAAACGCGATTTTAAAAATACCTAGTTTTTAGTTTTTTAAGTTTTTATAAATAACTAAATCCGTCAAAATATAGCTTTTTAAGGCCTTTTTAAAAATAACACCTTCAATTTTTGTGGGTAAAGTGTTTAAATTAAGAAAGGAAAAGATAGAAAAGATCAAAAATGTTCTGTTGCAGTTATCTTCTAATGGCAATCGAATGACTGGTGAAATCGAGCGACAAACGGACAAAGGTTGCAAAGTGAAAAAAGCGAGCAATTGCAATTATTTAGCACGTTAGTCATCTTTCGCTTCGTCCGTCTGAATAGTTGCACGCAGCAGGCCGCGCCAGTTACGCTTACAGGTCCGCAAAACCGAGAGCAGTGGTTTAGCAGTTTTTACTTCAGGACACTTTGAATGACTTTAATATAATGTAAAATCACAAACTGTATAACAGTTGCTGTATAGGCCTAGCTGTTAACAGTGTGAAGCTGAGATGACGAATTTAAAATATCTTTGTTTTTTGAACCACTTCTACAATCTGGAAAAATCCCCCTGAAGCACCACTGATGTATTGCTTTTGGTGTGTCTTCACTCTGCGCCGGACGTCGTCTTTCTAACAATAACAGCACTGAAACGTTTGGGTCCCATTGCACAATAGATGACATGTTGTGATTGACGTACAGGATAACGTACTGCGTTTTTTGCGATCGATCATGTACTGGTATCTTTTGTAACCATCGCTACTACAGGCGCGATGTTTAGCCTACAATTCACCAAAAACCGTTTGGCGGCCGGGCTCCGCCCGGACCTGCTGAGGGAGCTTGAGCGCTCCCCCAGCCCCCTAGTCGCAAAACAGGGGGCCCACTTCTAAGGGTAGGGGAACGGAGGGAAGGAAAGGGGATAGGTTGAAAGGGGAGGCGAGAGGACGGGAGGGGAGGGGAAAGGAAGGGACAGGATCGGAGGGGAGAGGGAAGAGAAGGGAGGAAAAAGGAGGGAGGGGAAATAAAAAGGAGGGAAAGAAAGGGGGAAAGGGGAGGGCCCCCTAACGCAAATTCATGGATCCGCCCCTGCTGTCTTCTGTCCCTCTGTCCGTCCGTCCGTCCGTCTGTCACGTTCCGGTAGGCTTATTCTATCGAAACGGCGTAACATATTGTCGTAGTCTGCTCACGTCACCACGCGGTAGCCCAATCATTCTAGTTATGAGAAATTCCGATGGCGTCATCCCATACGGGGGCACTAAATACAGGCGAAGTATAAAAATTTCACGATTTTTGACCAATAACTCGCTGTATTTCGCAAACGATATAAGACAGCGTCATAGTTACTATGAAAGGAGAACAGGAAACTGCACCCAAGCTTTTGAAAGGTACCAGTTTTGATGACCTTGAGAGACCTCTTACCCAGATTTCAAGGTCACGGTACATATAAGTTAATTCAACGCCAAATAACTCGAAAACGGTACACAAAAAATGGAGCTATATACGTACAATGGCCGACCAATAGAAAGTCGTATGGCCTATCGAATGGCGCCATTTTCAATGAACTTGAACGACTCGTAACCCAGTTTTCAAGGTCACGCCATTCTTTGACGCTGGGTATCTCAAAAACGGCTAAAGATACGTCCAGAGTTACTATAAAATGCGAATAGGAAAACAAATGGTACCACAGTGAATGATCTTGAGTGACCTCTAACCCACACGATAAGGTCACGATAATATTCAACGTCAAATAACTCGAATAATAGTTAGTTATGGCATATGATCTATCCAATGGTTCCGTTTCCAATGACCTTGAATGCCCCTTAACCTAGATTTTAAGGTCACCGAGTTACCGCAGATGCCCTCGACGTATTGTGTGCACAGCTTACGCGCGATCTGCTTGCTGCTAAGTTTCTTGTTTCAGAGGAGAGGGTTCAAGAGGTATACCGTTTCAGTCGCGAGTAGTGTTCATTGTAAAAGCTGCAAAGTAGAAAAAGTATAGTATGTACTTTGTCAACTAGCACCATCGTTGATGACCTTTAGTGATCTTTAACGGACATTCTAGCTACTGCTTCCTTTTCAGATTTTATTTTCTAGAAAACTGTAGCATTGGCTTTAGTTTCACCGGTTTCGTCTTAGTGCGACAAGCAACTAATGAGCGTAGAGCAGTATACAACAGTGTCAGCATCGTCGCTCTGCATCTCGTATGCGTTCTAACCTGCACCGGACGACTCCCAACACGACGCTACACACACCTCGCTGTGTTTACGACCAATTATGCGACAAAAAGATGCATACCTGTCGCGGCGTCATGTTGGGACGGCGCTGTAATAGTTTATAATAGCGCTGGTTTAAACTGTTTTTGAGGTCGACTATCGACATGAAACGGAACAAACGAACTCTAGGTCGTACGGCCGAAAAAAAAATACTCGACAGACACGGCATTTTCTCTTGACACTTGTTACAAAATTTTCCACGATTATATACATGGTAGTCTGGCACTATAGTACACATTTTATTTTAAAAAATAAATAGCAAAAACTGCTATGCAAAGTATGTTTTTTCAAGTCGAAAGCCAGCGATACATAAATTACACTCACGAGTTCCACAAATTTACTAAAAATCAAATTCCAGCCTCGTGGCATTATTTCACCATCATAAATTATCCCGTTTTGTGACTTACTGCCTAAGAATTTGTCCAAAACAAATAATTGAACTGATGAGTTTTAAGTGGCAGTGAGCTTACCTCCAGTATTGTGGACGGTAGACTACACCTCTTCGATAACTTGCCATTATCTTCCGGTTATTACATCAACACTATAAATTTTTGCCGTGCGATGCTATGCATAAGCGCGGCCTATGCCGTCATGCGGTGTCTGTCTGTCTGTCTGTCTGTGTGTCTGTCACGTTCGTGGATCATGTCAAAACAAATAAACGTATCTTCGAAATTTCTTCACCATTCTAGTTTTTCAATACCACACGGGGTGGTGATATTCCGACGGGAAACCCCCCAAAGGGGGCATCAAGTGCAGGTGTGGTAGGCTAAAATCGCGATTCTGAGCCTATATCTGGCTTTTGTGCCTGATGTTAGCGCTGCAACAAGCCAGGTGTTGTCAACAGAGTCGCTGGTGGAGCACGGCCAGCGTACCGCTAGCTGTGACACACCGCTGGTAGAAAGCGGCGGTGTTGATTGCGAGAGAAGACGACGAAATGTTTATGACAAGAAGCCTCAACGTTACGTGCACGCAGTGATAAATCTGTAACCTACGTAACTAACAATAAAAAAACTCTACTCGACGTTTTGTACTTTTGAAGCTAACTATATACTGACAGACACGAAGCATCGCGCGGCCTCTTTGCGACAGCAGAGCTACTTGTTCTGCGTGGTGACAGTGGCTCAAAGCTGTATACAACTTACAAAGGCTCTTACGCAGCAGCAACCCAACCCGCGACCTCCCGCTTGCCAGTCAGACGTCCTACCATGCGCTGACTGTCAACTTCATACGAAGCAGTCATACTTTACCTCTCAGCATGTGGTTCTGTCTGTGTTGGTTACGGCGTTGGCAACGTCAGTGTACGATACTACTATCACTATCGCGGATCAGCCGACAACGCCGACGCTGCTGTCAGTACTGCTACCAGCTTGTAAACAACCATAAATCACAACGAAACCAGGCACTGTCGCCCACCATCAGCTCGCACCGCAGACACTGGCGCAGCGCGATTCTGCTGGCCGCCGTGAGCCCAACCACTGGCCTACTGTTAGTCGTCCGCCCTCGGCGCAACAGTGATGACGCCCGCATCTTGCGTAACTGCTGCAGCAGCTGACCGGCTTGTCACACGCCACTCGCGCGGCACCCCAGAGCCGTAGCTCGTCGCTGCGTACCTTGGCGAATGTGTTGTTGACTACAAAGTGACCAAGGGACAAATATCTGTCCACTTTACCGCCCCGAACAGCAGATCCTTTACCCGGTCAGACGCTTTCTCCATCCCCTCCCATTACCGCAGTGTATAGACAAGAAGCTCAGCTGCGACGCGATGCTTTGTGTCGTTGAATATTTTTCTAAGTCACTGAAGGTCACTCAAAGTCATTGGAATAGCACCATTCGACAGATCGCATATGAATTCCTATTAGCATTCCATAGTAACTATGGCCCTATCTTGTATCATTCCGAGATAAAGCGAGATATCAGTTGAAAATCGAATTTTTTTGCAAGTTATTTATTCACGCATTAGTAGCCTTATGGCTAGATTAGCACAGTGAACACCACAAGCGAGAATAGTAACACACAAAAAACAAACAAAACATGAATAAACCTCGCAAACAATAGATATGCAAAGTCACTGTCAAAATTGCACAAAAAAATATGAAACTATGAAACAATAACTGAGCAGCATGCTGAATTCAGATACACAAACGTCTTCTCAGTATGGCAGTCGTAATAAATTATGGGTTCGAACTACTCTGTCACCGTGTTCGCCAGATTTAGCACCGAGTGAGTTTTATTTCTTTCCAAAGCTGAAGGAATTCTTAAGAGGACGCAAATTTACTGATGACGAGGACGTTATACGCACGGCAAATGGCTTGCTGAGAAGCGCTGGACCAAGTGCGGCGTATCAGTTGCAGGAGACTGTTGAAAATGATAAAATATGGTATGCATATTCGTGCTTTACTGGGCCAGGGTACGAACTTTTTGAACGCCCGTCGTGTATAGTGTGTTTCCGATCACAGTTCCAATGTGTGACTGAACGGCTATTGTGATGAGGACTTGGTAATTTGTGATGAGAATTTAGTAAAGAAGAGACAAAACAATCGAAGTTGGTTCGGGATGAACATTCTCCAGCAGGGACGAGGTCCAAGCTCCTGCAGGAGTCACAATACCCGTCTTTGGCTCTGGACAAAACACCAAACATTGAAAACAAACATAACAAGAACTTAGCTATCGCAAACAGATCGCGCGTCAGCTGCGCACACAATACGTTGAGGGCACTCATAGGCCTAAATATTACAGCGTGACCTTGAAATCTAGGTTAAGGGTCATTCAAGGTCACTGGAAACAGAACCATTGGACAGATCATAAACGACTTACTATTAGTCGAGTTATTAACGTGACCTTGAAATGTGGGTTAGAGGTCACTCAAGATTATTGAAAGTGGTACCATTTGAAAGCTTGGGTACGGTTTCCTATTCGCCTTGCATATAACTATGGCTGTATCTGTAGCCATTTTGGAGATATTCAGCGTCAAAGAATGGCCTGACTTTGAAATCTGGGTTTGGAGTCCTTCAAGGTCATTGAAAATGGCGCGGTTCGATAGACCATGTATGACTTTCTATTAGTCCGCCAATGTAACTAGCCTATAGCTCTACCTCGTACCATTTGCGGACCTTGAAATCTGGCTTAGAGATCACTCAAGGTCATTAAAACTGGCACCATTTGATAGATCGCATACGAGTTTCTATTCGCCTTCCATAGTAACTATGGCGATATCCAGGGGTGTCGGCAAAGGGAGAATGTAGGGGGTGACACCCCTCACTGTCGGCAGGCTGTCGCCAGTTTGTCGGCGACGGTGGAGCCTGCAGCGACACAACCTTGTGGGCTGTGTCGGTAGTGAACGCCATGTTTAAGACATAAAATTATTATCAACACAACACATGCACATAAGCGATGGCAGTGAGTCAAGCGCGGCACCAGCAGTATAGTAGCCCGTTCTACCATGGCGGGGCCCTCTAGACAATCTGTCTCTGGATCAACTTGTAGATCATTCCCTGGACTGTACTGAAGGAGGGACGCGTTGTGACAGCTCGCAGTTCTGCTCAATACAGTCGTCATATTTACGTATCTACATGTAAATGACCCTGATGACTGTTCATGACAAGTACTGTGACTATCAGTTTGCTTTGAGTGTGATAGTTGACAGCAGCTCTTCGTGAAATTTGGATAAGACATACAGTGTGATATTCGCGCATGTGTATGTAATAATTACCTCCGACAAAGGAGGAGGTAAATGCGTTTGTCTGTCTGTCTATTACCAAGATTACTCTCAAAAACCCGTGCATGGATTTGGATGAAAAGTTGCGTGTCAACAGATGTCGGGACATGGACAAACTGATTAAGTTTTGAGCCCGATCCGGATTATAGTGCGGATGCTGGAACCGGACTGCTTTCTCCGCTATCGTATATGCGCTGTTACGCGGAATTTTATGTCGGGATACGTATTGGCTGCTGCAGCGAAGCGTGGTTTTACAATGGTTTTATTCACTGAACCAGTGAGCCGTCGAAACACCTTTGTTGGAGGTACATCAATCAATCAATCAATCAATCAGAAAAATATTTAACGTGTCCAGAATAACAAATGTTATTGCGAGGTCCACGGAGACGTAGTCATCAGAGTAGGACATCAGGGAATGATTTCTGAAATAGATAC
>Ga0209149_1000562_pt1 | contig 15868 bp, 9 predicted proteins | sample WorMetTyACAVOLI2_FD_187423 | JGI IMG/M metagenome (GOLD analysis project Ga0209149, IMG submission 187423) | Marine gutless worms symbiont microbial communities from Max Planck institute for Marine Microbiology, Germany - Olavius algarvensis... ... | reverse complement strand
ATTATGTGTCAGGCTCCATGTGGACCTGGGGAGCTGTAGAATAGGCGCATTATGTGTCAGGCTCCATGTGGACCTGGGGAGCTGTAGAATAGGCGCAGTCTGTTTCGTGACCGGATGGCATGAAAGTCGACCTGAACGAGCCTTGTGTTTCGTTAGGTTTAGTTCTGCATATGTTTGTAGTTTTCATTAATTGTTGTTTAGGCTTTTTATGTCGTCATTTGGTTGTAGTTGCTAGTAGCAGAAAGTGATTGGTTAATGAGACCGTTTTTTGCACAAGTAAAATGATTGTCTGGGAAGAAATGACCTGTAATATGTCATGGTAATACTGCAGGATGGGATTAAGGTTTGTAGGATCTGTGTGTGTAGTAATCGAGAAAACTGGTAAGAGAATCTCATTCTGCCAGTGGCTGTGTTCCGGGTATTTATTTGATGCAGTGGACAGTAATCGATGAGATCTGTATGTATCAGTGCTCACATGATAGGAGAGTACCAGTAGGGATAGGAGGACAGTCTGCATGATACAGTGGCAATGAAGTGAGAATGCGGGTGAGAGTATAGCTACAGTGTCAATGGAGAAGGGATGGGGACGGGAGAACGGTGGTGCGAATGCATTGTGATGGGGTTGGAAGTTCATCGTAATGTCGCTGTTTACCTGGTATGTTTCAGTTGTGTCAACATTGCTCATGATGTACTGAAACACAGTGTAGTCCAGTTGTCTGTACGGTGAACTCGCATGCATGCTTATAACCGTACGTAGCTGTATACAGGGTAACATTCTGTCAGCAGTTGACTGTCGGCTTGGAACAGTCAGCAGTTTCTCGGCAATTTAAGCAAGCTGTCAGATGTCAGAATACTTGTTTTTGATTTTGTCGTGGGTCTGTGTCTGTGTCATGTGTGCTTTGTATATACACACAAACTCACAGTAATTGGGATTGAGTTATAATGCTTAAACGTTTTGTTGTTTTGTAACACACATTATTTTGTAGTCTGATTAGTGAAATTTATAACTGCAACTCTAACACATTTATGAAGGAACTGTAATTGCGTTAAATTAGAAGTTCATTTTCATCGTTTTTTGTGCATTGAGACAAATGAGCATGATGTGTACCATTTGCTACGTAAGTTGAAATTCTCTTGCTTTCATGTGTTACTAAAAATGTCAATTTATTGGTTGTTTCGTTTTTATGCTGTCATGTCGTATTATGCAACTAGTGCATTGGGCCAAACGTAGTATGTTGCCTAAGCGTTGGAGCGACTGCAAACCTAGCTAATATTGCTCCTGCCAAAGGCGAATGTAAATGTCAATTTATATAGCGCATCGTCGCAAAAAGTGCCTCTAATGCGAAGTGAATTGAAGTTGTATTATTATTGTTAGAGAGTCTGAAGCATTTGAACTTGCCGAGTGGTTTATGAAGCATTCCAATAGGATTGTTAAATTGCACAGCTTGAACTGACTACATTCTTGTTGTCTCTAATATATTGGGCTGCAGTGTCCAGCCCCATAAGCGGACGCCAGTCACGGTGTTATTTCAACATTCCGGGACGTTAACATGAGGTCGTTAATGGTCCGTGTTTGATTTTTGTGCAACTGTTGTTGTAATGTTGAACAAAAATGAAAAATAAACAGAACTTACATGTAAATAGTTGTTGTGTAAATTCAAATGGTGCCGGTACTGAGTTGGTGAAGGGGTGAAACATACTGTAAAACGTAGTCACATCATGGAATGGAATAGTTCCCTGTCATCGTGACAAAAACGTCTGGGATTTTTTTTTGTACTTGAGTGAGAGTCATGAAATGTTTGTGAGTGACATGTATTGGGTGTAACTGGTCTTGAGTGCCCAAGACAGAACAGTGTTTGTGATTGGATGAGTCGACTGCCCGAGACAGAACAGTGTTTGTGATTGGATGAGTCGAGTGCCCGAGACAGAACAGTGTTTGTGATTGGATGAGTCGAGTGCCCAAGACAGAACAGTGTTTGTGATTGGATGAGCTGCAGCTTGGGTTACGTCGCTTGTTCACTGCCAACTTTACTGGTGATTCAAGGCTGTTTTGTCTGGTCAGATTATTAATCAGAAGTCATGGGTTTGTGGCATGTATGGTATAGATGTAGTAGTGTTTAACATCCCACTTGACACATTATAGGTCAATTTGTGCACGATTTTAGAGGTTTAGCCAACCAACAGTGTCATAGCCTGAAGGGCAGTGGTTAGACAACTAGGTCAGGGACCAATCTGGTCAGGCTCACTAAATACTACAGTAAAGAACATAACAGAAATTTTTAAGTCTATATATAGCACCATGAAGACCAAAAATACAGAGGCCTGTTGGTAATGTTTTGCATAACTGTGAAGTTTTAGAAATCCGGTTAACTCATTTTGATAGTGTTTAACTTATTTGCAGAAAATTGCATACCAGCAACTGAAGCTTGTGCGTGGTTTGACTTGTAATTTTCCTGGTGGTGTATCAGTCAAGATATCAGTGCTCCACTCCATCTGTGTGATATTGATAATTCCTTTGTATTTTTTGCATGTATACAAACAGCAAGCAGTATATATATATATATATATATATATATATATATTCTCATCGATGCATGTTGTTAGTAGTTAGTGCATGAGTGAGAAAATAGTGGCTCACTTGGAAGTGTGTGTGTGAATTGTTTTGTTGAATACTTGAATATTGTTGTTGTCATTTTGAAGACCCATTGTGCTCGTGTACTGCATCGTTACTAGTTTTTGTATGTCATCGTCACCTCTGCCATCGACGTCGGCGACGTTGCTATGTGTCTGTCAGTAGGATTGCTTCATTGACACTTGATGTTATGATTGGCCCTACCAGTCGGAAGAATCCATTAACTTTTGTGGTGATCTGATCCCGGGTACGGATTCCGCATCACTTTTCCACTTCCGTCAGCATTGCGGATTTTCCGTCAGCATTGCGGATTTTCCGTCAGCATTGCGGATTAGGGTTAGTAGATTTATTAGCATTTGTCAAACAGTCAGTGGCCAAACTTGGTGAAATGACTGACAGCGACCACGGAATCAGTCCACTACATTTTGGAAGCGATCCGATGTACACCCGGATATGGATCAATCTGGAGATCCAGATCACTTTCGGTTGAGAGTTCAATGGGTCAGGTGCACTTGGCATTGGTGGAGGTTTGTGCTCTCAGAGTGCTGTCTAGTGGTAATTATTTTCCATGCTGCTATTATTATTATTATTATTATTATTATTAGTATCAATTGTAGTCAGTCATTGTTGTGTTCCACTGCTCTTGTGCTAGCAACACATGCCACACTATTTTTCTGAAAGATGACATTTGATCCACTGCGCTGCTGCTGCTGCTGCTGCTACTGCATATTTTAATTTTGCCGGTGACCATGAAATGTTTACGCCATTTCGATACATGTGTTCGTGTCTGCGACGTTGTTATTCCTGAGGCGTGTCTTTTAGTTTTTGCTGCATGATGCTATGTATAAGTGTGGCCTATGCCATCATGTGGTGTCTGTCTGTCTGTCCGTCTGTCTGTCACGTTTGTGGATTCTGTCAAAATGAGTAATCGTATCCTCACCTCAGACTTTTTTCACCATCAGTTAGTTAAACCATTCTAGTTTCTGCATACCAAACCTTATTCCGATATTCCAACGGGGACCTCCTCCTTAACGGGGGCATCGAATGCAAGGGGGTATGAAAAAATCGCCATTTTGACAAATGTGTCGCTTTGTCTCCAAAATGATGCATAATAGAGCCATAGTTACAATAGAAGGCAAATAGAAAACCGTACCCAAGCTTTCGAATGGTGCCATTTCCAATGATCTTGAGTGACCCCTAACCTAGATTTCAAGGTCACGATATTATTTAACGTTAAATAACTCGAAAATGGTGCAAGATAGAGCTATATTTACAATGGCTGACCAATAGAAAGTCTTATGGTCTATCGAACGACACCATTTTCAGTATGATACGATACGATAGTGTGTATTTAACGTGCAGTAAAAAGGTGACGGGTAGCCACCTTAGTCTACCACATGGACCTTGAACAACCCTGAATCTGGTTTTCAAGGTCACGCCATTATTTAACACTGAATATTTGTGAAACGGTACGAGATACAGAACGTTACAACGAAATACTAATAAGGACTTACGCCGTTCTCAAGAGTGTCATTTCCAGTGACTTAGTGAAATATCCAGTGACACAAAGCATCGTGCGGCCTGTCTGCAATAGCTGAGCTTCTTGTTTTACTAGGTGAGATATCGCGAGAAATCTACCTTAAACTAAAAGACTACTTTCTCGTTATTTCTCGCTAGCCTTGCTGCTACCATGACAACGTGTACACTTCGCTCGCAGAGCCTTGCTGCTACCATGACAACGTGTACACTTCGCTCACAGAGGTGTCCCAATCCGCTATAAAACCGTCCATAACTGTTTACATTTTGGCATAGTTGATACACTGTAGTTGTGAAAGGTTTTGCACTAGACTGAAACACGTATAGACCACTGTGAGGCTGAGCTAATTAACGAATCCGGTCAATGTTCGACTATCGACAACAGTCGGCAAAGTCTGCATTGACTAGTTCGACTGATAACGTGTTTCTGCCATATTGATGCATTAATAGGTCTACAATTTCATTTATATCAATACCGAATTTGTGCAAAAATCTTGAAATGCATAACCTTAGCCATATTGTGGGCAGATATAGTAGACTGTAGATGGCAAAATTTTTGTCCATCAATTCTACGAGTTGCCAGTCTAGAATCTATGAGAATCTTGTAGAAATGCGAGTAAAAGACACGCCTCTGTTGTTACAGTTGTTCCTGGTGGAAGCCGTGACAATGCATCTGTCGTGTTGATGCGTGTGTTTTATGTCGAGATTTGACGGCAACACAATGACTGCTTCTGTGATGTAAGTTTTCGGTCTTTAGACGATTATGTTCGGTGCTAATGTTGAACTGACAGGGGTGTCCATCCTAAGGGCGATGATGCACGTTGTGTCATTGGAATTTTATTGAGGAATGAGAATTGGGCATCGTCTGTTGAACACCGGAAACTAGCACTTGCTGCGTGGAAAATGTAAAAGCTAAATTCACTTCAGTTACAACAGTTTTGTTTCCACAAAAAGAACCAAAATCATTCTCACCAGGCACGTTTCACGGGTTCAAAATATAGCTATATGCATTTGCGGCCGGTGCTTTCCACAGATCCCCAGGTGGATTTAAGGGGGCGGCAGGAGGGACAGGCAGAGTGGAGAGGCAGGAGGGAAAGGTTGGAGGAAAGGGAAGGGTGGACCTGGCCACCCTTGCAAAAATTCTGCGGGCGCTCGCGTCAGCCAGGGAGGGGAAGACCAAAGCATGGGAAGGAAGGGAGCAGAAATGGGGTTGCTGTAGGGGAGATGGATGCCCCTGATGACTGACATTACTTGCTATGGTTGTGAGTTAATAATAATGTAACTGTGTGAACTACAGTTCAGTTTGTTAAGAGTCGTCTGTTGAATCAACATTATTTTCTTGTACTGTCTTCAGGCAGTACCCATCAGTTGGAGTTTTTATATATGCTTTATATATTTAGCTTTTGTGTGATTGGTTGATTTACTCTGCCAGCAGGAAGGGAGCTGTTCGTATGTAAACAACTTTCGTTCCGCCATTGCCGCGATGATATTGATCCTTTTTTTACAAATTCTGCGAAATATCCTATACTGATGATGGTAATGACAGGCCCGTAGCCGACCTTCTGATAACGGGGTCGCTTTCCGCAGATTTTGGACCTTTTTCACTGTTTGAAAATTAGAGTTGCCAGTAGCTGTCTCTGAAAGTGTATTTTTTTGAAATACCAATGATTGATGAGGTTACTGTGTGGGCAAAGCTCGAATGTACATAGTAAATCTACTCGATTTTATTAATTTTTATTTCATAGACGGACGATATTGAAGATGCTAGCGCTCGAACAGACGACGGAAAAGTGACCTTTAAGCGCCGGGGGGGGGTCGTCCGACTGCTCCGACCCCCTCCTCCCTTGGCTACGGGCCTGCCTTGTAATGTGAACTGAGTCGAATGATAAATGATGGAATGATGGTCGTCTGACCAGCCAGTGTATTCATACATGTGTTGAGAGCGTGTGTACAACTGCGATAAGTGTATTTTTGTAAGAACTAGCTTGTCTTGTCGGTGATGCAACAATGTGTGTCGATCAGTGTATTCAACAACATTACCATATTGATGTACGTTACGTATTTGATGAGTAAGTGTTTGTGACTTGTCCATGTCCATCATTGATTGGCAGCAGTCAGCTTCACACATTGTAACCGTAGCTCGATCTTCGTTGTTGTTAATCAATATAACAAGTACTATTATATACCACGTCACGTGTGTTGTCGTTATTTTCATTGCTGTTATGCCGCTACAAAGTGGCCGTGATTTCGTCTTTTCAATGTCGGGGCAAACGGGGAGTGGATCGCCCCCTCTGGGGTGTCACTGCGGAAAATTTTTGAAAATTACATACAAAATACTGCATTCTTGGCAACTTTGCGCCAATGACCACTTGTGTAAATCTGCAGTGAAATTGGTTAATTCGGTGTAGGCTACGTGCACTGGATTGATAATGTACAAACGTTATGCCTCCGGGCATTCTAGACTGGTGGAAGCATACAACAGAAATCTGCAGTTGGCTGCTAAATACTGATGTCGCTGTTATAATAGTTGTTCTGTACGCTCGTTCACAGAAGAAAATACGCCTACTGTATATTCAGTCGTTATGTACATAGGCCTACGTTTAACACGTACCGACCAACAATGGATGTGGCGCTGTTGCGTTGTGCCACGACGCTGAGACTGTCTGGAGTGACCCGAGACCAGGGAGTTTAGGAATATTTCTAAACTCCCTGTTTCTAAACTACCTACCCGAGACAAGACACCGAGATGAAGAAAATGAAATATATTTGCCAACGACAACTGTTATTTGCTACAGTTGAGCGCCGACTAATATCGACTAGGCGACTACTGACAACTTCCATTCGTACTGACTAAAACGGCGACCTCAACACGCAAAAATAAATAACAATAGCTTTACTATGCACGCTACTGGCAAAAATAACGCTGACGCACATTTATGATTCAGTATCATACATACATAGAGACTGGAGAGTTATAATCAATTACCTCTACTTCATGTACGATTTTATGATAAACAAATAATCGTAGTAAATAAAATAGGCGGTCATGCGATGATGAATGAGTAGACCTCCGCCAAGCCTTACTATGCGTTTTGCGCTCAGCAGTTATTCGCTACTGGGATTTTCCACATTGCCCCCCCCCCACTGCTTTCTCCGGCGCACTGCCCGCGCGCCGACTCCCGTAGTGGACACTTTCACTCAATACATGCAATGTGAAAGTGGAAACAAATTTCTTGATCCGGTTACTCCCTGGTGTTAACGACATTAAAACCGCAGAGCAACGGACCATTATACAGCAATACGGTGATTGGTACACTGGCCGTTGATGGGTGGGCTGTAAGATTTGGTACAACGCGGAGCGGCCTGGGTGGGCTGTAGAGATGTGCGGGAATGGCTTTCAACATTCCCATCTATTCAATTCCCATTCCCTCCCACCCCATTCCCAAGTTTTTGACTTATTCCCATTCCCATGGGATTCCCGTGTGGGCTATTCCCATTCCCTCCCATTCCCATTCTGTCAATGCTAAACTTGTATATAATTAGTGATACGGTAATAATTATAGTATGTTCCTAATAACAGAAATCCTAATCATTTATTATCACTATACTAAAAACGTTCGCATTCTGGTTCAGCTATAGTACTAATAACTTAATAAGCTCATCGCAGCATAAAACTTTTGGGAATAAATTCCCATGGGAGTGCAGGGAATTCCCATTCCCAATGAGTTGGTTTCCCATTCCCAATTCTGTGTTTTATTCCCATTCCCATGGGATTCCCGTTCCCATTGGGAATCCCATTCCCATGCACATCTCTAGTGCAGGGCTGTGGCCCAGCCCAGTCCCCTCCTCGCTGTACAGATGTATTAGGCCACCCATCAACGGCCAGTGTACCGACTTCATATTATTTGATGTGGCAGTATTATTATTATTATTATTTTTAAAAAAAATTTTTGACCCTCGGTAGATATTTATTTATTTATTTATTTATTTTATTATTATTATTATTATTATTTATTTCTCCGAAGCAGCGAGAACGACAATGCATGAACAACAATGCAGCAAAAACACAGTAACACAGAGAGGGCACAAAGGACTAAAAAGCCACTAATGTGTGCCATAGAACATTAGAACAAAACAACGAACTTATGAATGTCTACGCACCTCAAACGTTTCTTAAAAGTATAAACAGTAGGTGCCGTAAAAATACATATCATCAGGCAATTCATTCCATACATTAATTATACGATGCCAAAAGGTACCAGCAAAAGCAGTGCTACACAATGGTTTAGACAGCTTCTTGGAGTGACCGCGAGTACGTACACTGCTACAGTCAACTAATTTAAAATACTGTTCACAATCAACATCAACCAAGCAATAAAGAATGTTATCGCACATAACAAGAAGGTCTGCTATAGGCCTATAACTATTCGTCGTTGTTCAAGGCTGACAATACCTAGGACCTGCAATCTCTTGGCATAGGACAGTCTAGACATGCCAGTTAATTTTTTGGTGAACTTCCTCGGCAGATTCAATCTTACGTATGGCTCCAAACAACAGAAGAATTAAGAAAATAAGGGTCCGGGAAGTGAAGCATGACAAAATGAGTTTAGCTCGATGAGAAGTCTTGGTAGTGATGTCAAAAATAATGGGGTCGAAAGGAAAAGTGGGAGTCATCAGTGACCCCTAAGTCTATAATTATATAATAATAATTATACTTACCTTTGCACTCTAAAGGGTCAACGACTTGACAACGAGGTTATATTGTGTCTACAGAGCGAAGCTGATGATGGAGAGCGGTAATAAACGATGCAATGAAGTAGGCCTAGCCGCCTAGGCCTATGCCAACTCGGTGTTTGTGGAGCCGGAGCCCACCAGTGGTCTCAAAAATCTAATCGATGTTTATTGACCCGAGGCTTGTCAAAATATAAAAATTCGTAACTTTTCGACTTCAGTAGGCTAATCCTGCTGACTGACATCCAGAGGCAAAACAGTCTCCTTGGCGGAGGTAATGATAACAATAACAGGCTAATAATAATAATAATAATAATAATTAGGATAACAATAATACGACGACAATGTTTATTGTGCTGTCATGTGGCATAGCCGTTGCGAGAATTCACCCGGTTCATTTGATAAATAAGCTGTGCGGCTAGGTGGCCGCCACAATATGCCCCCGCCCGTGCGTGCCAAATTTGAAGATCGTAGCTTTACCCGTTTGCGAAATATTGAGGGGGTCCCAAAATTTCGAAATTGGGGCACGTGCCCCAGGCGACGCCCAATTTCGGGCCAATTTGTGGTCCGGGGGCAAGAACTGCCCACGGCCTATGTGCGTGCCAAATTTGAAGATCGTAGCTTTTTTCGTGTGCGAAATATTCAGGGGGTCCCAAAATTTCGGAATTGGGTCACGTACCCCAGGCGACGCCCACTTAGGGGCCAATTTGTGGTCTATGGGCAAGAACTGCCCACGGCCTATGTGCGTGCCAAATTTGAAGATCTTAGCTTTACCCGTTTGCGAAATATTGAGGGAATCCCAAAATTTCGAAATTGGGTCACGTACCCCAGGCCACGCCCACTTAGGGGCCAATTTGTGGTCCGGGGGCAAGCACTGCCCACGGCCTATGTGCGTGCCAAATTTGAAGATCGTAGCTTTACCCATTTCCGAAATATTGGCACATTTCGCTGCGGTGCACTAATTGACCCCGTGACCTTGACTTTTGACCTTTTGACCTTGATGTCGGTGTGGGAGTCGCATGTCACCTGGGGTACCCCTGTGCAAAGTTTCGTCTTCCTAGGCCTTTTGGTTATCGAGTTAGAGCCGATGTACGCGACATCAGACGGACGACGGACGCCGATGACCGCTTAATGCCCTCGCCCCCCCCCTACGGGGCGGGGGCATAATAAAGATGAGCACTTAGTGGCTGCTAGCCCTCACATTAAGCCAACGGACTTGCATGGGCTGGCAGTCCACCTGTAGGCTGCTATCGTCTACATCCACCATCGCCATCTTTCTACTGACTGCTGTAGAAACACGAACGCTTACCGTGACAGCATCTGTAACACGTGGGTATAAAGCCCAGTGCACATCGATAAACTCCACTACTAGCAGAGTTGTTTTCCGCTGTGCTCTGGACTTAAGTCGGTGTACAAGTTTAGGGTCTTTGAACTTTAGAGATGGAAATTTCAACGATTATTTACTGAAATGAAATCAGTTAATTTTTCGATTATTTTTAGACTAGCCGTCTACAATTCCAGAACAATGTTTCTATTCTTGCCTGTCGCATAAATTAAAACTGTCTTCAGTTTTGCGAAGCAACTGTCTTACTGTCACAACAGGACGTGTTACGTACGGTGTGAAGCGGTAAACTGAAAAGTTTTACAATTGTAGACGTTAAGACAAGCTGAAATGTGACTTGCTAGATGTCATAGAGCACATACGATGCAGGCTTACAATATGACACACTAGTATGCGGCCCTCCCCAGAAGGCCGCATTGCACGTCCGTCCGTCCGTCCGTCCCTCTGTCCCGTCAACTCGAAAACTGAAATCATACAACGTTCAAACTGAGAAAGGAGTGACTGAAACAGCAATTTTGAGATCAAAAGGTTAAAGATCAAGGTCAGTGGTGGCGGAAAAAGAGAGAGCCGCATATCGTGTCCGCCATTTGGGCCATAGATAGTTGTGCAGACTGTCGTTAGGCCTACTACACGGCGTGAACTGCAAGAATAATGAACAACGACGACAAAATCACAAAACGACAACAACAGTAGGCAACGAACTTGAGCAAAACCGAAAATACGACGCGCGCGTATAATTATTAGGCTACAAAACTTCTAATATATGCGCCTCACTAACACTAACACCGGTCGTGCTACCACAGAAATAATTCACTAATTGCAGGCGTCCGTCTCTGGGGGTCGCCCGTTAATTTTGCATAGGAGCGCCCAATCGGTGTCGAGCACCCAATAACTCAGCTGCAAAACAGCTTGGTATTATGCTGTGATTCACTCGAAGACAAAGTTCATCGATTTTATTTATGTTGCTTACTTAATCGGGCAGGTGCTGTTGAAAAAATGGAGGCAGCTACGGAAATCGTTGAGGGCGATACTGTTCTTTCAGTTGAATTCAAGTTTAACTTCACACCTAAATATTTTTATGCAGAGTACTTCGTGGTTAGATTATACAACAATGTTCATAGGTAGGTGGCGTGTTTCCGGGCTGAAAATATGTTTACACTGTGAACAATATCTTTAACCAATATAATATACACAGCGCAAATAGGTTCTAACGAACGTTACAGCTGATAAGGAAAATACTGGTAGAATATAAGTACAGGGTGGCCCATAAAAAGTAAGCTCATCTATTTTTGGCTCTTACGTGGTTAATTACACCATACTCGTGTTTGAGGAAACAGTAGTATTTTGTATATTCATTTGATCACATCGTTTATGTACTGCTTTCTAATACTAAATACTCTGCGACTGTGACACGTATCACCACAAATTGGAATGAGTCAACATCGTTTGCAATGATTATTTTACCCATGACCAAGCACGACGTCATCACAGAATATTTAATCAATGGAATATTTAATAACAGTTTATAATATTAAGTGTGACACTCAAATCCCACCACAATGATGGTACAACTTTTTGAGAAACTGTGCAGGGGCTTACATTTTGGGCCACCCTGTAGGTTATAACGGCTATATATCGAATCTCTGAAATCTACACGCAAAATATAAACGATTTCGTCGGATCGGCCAAGAAAGACATCGCCACACGTTGTAAATAAATAGGCCTATAACAAGCCGGGTGGGGTCACTGGGGTGGTGCATGGATCACACAAGGATCGCGTTCTAAATCAAATGAAACAGATTTAACTAACGATCTATATCGGATTTCATGGATGAAATGAAGAACGGGCTGATCGAAATGTTTGGCGCCGCCAGCCCACCATGCCCACTAAGCTAGCAGAGCCTCCAGTTATATGGGCGTGGAAGGTCACGTGACAAATAATCAACATAGGTTAAAGCAAAAATCTGATGAAAAAAACGCAGAATGGATTTCGTCAGATCGAGAAAAATGCAGAGATCGTTTGGACTGATATAACAACGTTTTAAAATGAGATCGGCATTTACTTACTTTTAGTAGGTAGTTTCTTAACGGCACATCAGCACAAAAAGGCTATTTAGTGCCATTCAAGGTTTATTCGATTAATCATATGAAAATCATTAATAAAAACGTAAAACCTATGAAAGTACGATTATGTCAACTAATAAATTTGATTTGATTGATTGAAGGCTATTAAGCTAGAATAAAAAGTAAGTAACAAGCATTAAAATGAAAACATTAAAATTGCTGATAAAAAAATGAGTTTCTTTAATAACGTCAACGATGTTCTGCGCTTCGACATTTTCAAATATGCCCAACTCTTTAATAGAAGAAGCAACAAATTGCTTGTTGCGTACATCATTAAAATCAACACATTCCATCAGGATGTGCTTCACTGTTAGTGGACACTGACAAGTACCATCACGGCTATCAAACGGACAGACAAACGGACAAATAGACAGACAGACAAACACACAATCCGTCTCCTAGCAAGCGCTTGGTCGGCCTGCCCGGAGACCTGTTTGACAGATTCATTATACGCGGTAAATGCGCGTCCGATCTTATTTGCTACAATACACTGGACATCGTCAGTCTATAAATTATATAAAAGTAGCTGCAGCGACTGAAGCCACGTTGTTTTGTGCTAAGATCTGCCCAATGTTAGCCAAGATGTTGTTGATGATGATGATGATGATGCACGATTCTTGGCACTCATAACCCCAAGTCACTGCGTAAGTAAATTAAATTACAACACAACGGAATGAAACAATCAAGGGAAATATCTTCAGAATTTATAGCCCACTACCAGCATTTATATGTTTAGTGTGCCCGCAGCAGTAATAAGAGTCTATACAGCCAGTGTTGGAATTACAAACAAATTAATGGAAGGGCCGCCATGGCGAGCGATAGCGAACTTAGAAAATTTTTTTAGGGGACCCCCTCTGGGAGGGCCCAATTTTTTTGCAAATTTTGTATAACGCCAACGATGGATTTCATAGGTTATTCTAAGGAAAATTTAAAGATACACACGGCGGTCCCCTCCCTCCCTTCCCCTTTCCCTCCCCTCCCTTCTTCCCCTCCCCTGCCTTCCACTCTCTCTCCCCTTCCCTTCCCTTCCTTCCCTTAGAAGTAGGGCCCATTAAATCCAGCTAGGGGGTCTAGCCAGATTTTTTTGCCTTAAAGGCACGCTCCATAGCGTGCCTAGCCAAATTTTTAAGTCCATGGCCGATTTTTATAGTTATACCAAAGTGAAAAATCATTAAAGATTTATAAGAATGCTGACCATTTTTGTTCATTAAAAATATTCCTGAAAACAACTTGGAAGAAGAAGAACAAGGACATTCAGAAATGTATTGGAATTTGGAAATGTACTGACTAACTAACTAACTAACATACTACTGCAGTTACTGTTTCCGACACGTTAACCGAGTTGGCTGGAAAATCACATGACGTACGAAACTTGTTGAATGCAGTTGAACGTTTGTTCAAGTTTCTTGTAATATTGCCAGCTGCAAAACGAAGTTTTAGTCGTGTAAAGAATTACCTGAGACTAACTAGGCCTATGACACAAGAGAGACTAAATCATGTCGCTGTACATGGCTAAGCGGTAGGGCGTCGGACTTGCGACCCAAGGGTCGTGGGTTCGAGCCCCGGCCCTGACGCATGCTGCGCAATAACCTTAGGCAAGTTGTTGACACCGCACTGCCTCATTTACACGATACTCCACGAGGAGGACTGTGAATTACTTGTCAAATCAGTCCACAAGACAAGAGTCGATGCCTTAGATATTAACAAAATAAAACAACTGTTTATACACGCCAATGAATATAGGCGTAGCCTATTTGGACAGTTTGACATTTGACTTAGCTCTAAGTTGATGTTTAATCACGATTGCATAAAAGTAGCGGCACATAAATGTTTAGGTGACAGATAAATTGTTGTGTTAAGTAGTCAAATAAAATGACAGGGGTGTGTTAAATTATAACCTTTTTATTTATTAAAGTTTATAAATAAGGTAAACTTCAAATTTATATTTTACAATTAACGTTAAAAATTACATATTTATTCCCAACAAGTATTATGTTTGTACAGTATTTGCTTGAATTAAATATTAAATTTGTACAGTAGCCTGTTATGTTTTGTCTGTGTTTTGACCAAAATCAAAAAATTGCTAATTTGTAAATTTGTTAACATTTTTATGTAATATAAAATATTGAAACATTCCTCAAACAAAATTGTGTTTTCTCGCTCGTTTAGGGTATTTTACGTGTAGTTACCAAAAAATAAGGAAAAGACACTTCAAATAATAAAAAAAAGTCATAAAACTACGTACTGACTCGTAAAATTGGTACTAGCTTCTGGGCTCCCCATACCCCTAGATTCCCGAATAAGGTGCGTGCCTAGCCAGATTTTTTAACGTTGTGCCGCCCCTGCTTTTATGGCTCTGGTTTCACTGAGTAGCAGGCCTATTGGGGGTGCCGCAGACCGGCCCCCTGGCGCCTGTTTTTTCTCACCTATTAAGGGGGCCGACAATTGCACTGGGGGCCGGGCCCTTCCGCCCCCTGTAATTCCAACACTGTATACAGCTGATTACAGCATATTAACAGCTAGGCTTATAGGCCTAATACCACTAACAATATTATTTAAACAATTAGCTCGATCGTGATTAGAAATATGGCTGCGTCAGCGTTCAGTCTTCCCGTAAACTCAGACACTGTGGGCCGAACGTACTAGACGGCTGCGCCGCCGCCGCGCGCCGCCGCGCCGAATTTTTTTACGGCTAGCCGAATTTCAGCCGAATCCGTAAAAATTGTCATCCAGCCGAATATTTTTTCGGCGTATTTTCGGCGCAGACACAAATACAAACATTGTTTGTCAACAAGTTATTCTTTTGCGTGTTTATTCAGATATCCGCGTAAATTAAACGTTTTGTTGCAGTTAGTTTCACGGTACGAAAACAATTGATGCTGCCCAACTCTAACCTGCGAGTAACAACATGCCCATCTTATGTCAGCTGGCAGAACTTTATCTGGGAATGGCATTTTCCAGCGTTCCAGTTGACTGAGTTGAGTGTGTTCTCAACAACTGCATTGATTGCAAACGGCAAACACGCTAGTTTGCAGCCATACAAAAATTACAAAGTGGAACAGATATTATTTGTGCATGATAACTTTCATTTGGCACGATATTCTTTGCTGAATGGCTGAACACTGCACTGGACTTTGTAGCCTGCATAGTGCATACTTGCATTGACATTAAGCTAGTCAAGACTAAAGATACTTGCATTAGCTAGTCATTGTAGTCAACTTAAGTTAGTAGTTGTTATTAGTAGTTATTCTGTTATTCATCTTCGCTGAGCATGCAGTTCAGCCTGATCACTTGGCCTTGCAGGCAGAACAGAACTGACTTCAATGAGTTGATAGTACTGAATACTTTGTCATTCAGATTATATGTATGAGACTGAGTTACAAGAAGCCCAGCTACTGCTGGGAAGGCCAACCGTTCGTTGCTATTTTTAGAACATAGAATACCTATGCCTGAATTATTTACGGAGTTACGGTTCTCAGTTTTACGAGAGTTCTGGACGCAGG
>Ga0209149_1000560_pt1 | contig 15871 bp, 8 predicted proteins | sample WorMetTyACAVOLI2_FD_187423 | JGI IMG/M metagenome (GOLD analysis project Ga0209149, IMG submission 187423) | Marine gutless worms symbiont microbial communities from Max Planck institute for Marine Microbiology, Germany - Olavius algarvensis... ... | reverse complement strand
ACTCCGTAGAATACGGTAATTCTAAAACAACTACATTGCTGCCCTCGGCTAAATGTACGCGTCCACTCTTCCAAGGTCGAACTGGCTGCGGCGGGCGTCCATCCGGTTGGCATGATATCGTCACATCCCATCGTCTAGTTTTCCATAGAACTGTCATATATATTTTTCAACAAGAAACTCATCAGTAAGTAAGTAAGTAAGAGTAGTATTTATAAGGTGCAATAATCGCAGTGTCGCAATTCGCCGATGAGATAGGCGAACGTTACGGGAAAATTGAGAATATGGGTGTTCTCTGTTTTAACATATATCGCAAAATAACAAGTGCTCCCAATTAGTGGAGATTAAATGGCGATTCTTTTTTAGCAAAATCATTGGAATTGGACCGCATTTCTTGACGTTATTAGAAAATGTAACAGGGGTTCACTTTTTTGAGACACAGTGTATATTGACCTGCCGTAACACAGAATTGACAAGACAATCATTGCCATCCTGTATGTTTTTAAGGCTGGCAATTTTTGTTGGGGATGTTTATGACAAGACAACAGTTGCATCAGCTGTTTACAAAATTTTTATAGTTAATGACAAGTAACAGTTAAGAGAATTGAGGCATTGTGTTGGATCACACAGTTCATGTCAACTTGCAAAATACAGGAGACAGTCTTAGATAGTTGCTTGTAAATGATCAGTAGGCATTAATATGTTGTACTATAGTATTTTATGTTTTTTATATTTCTTTAGTTATATAAATAATCCCTATTATTACTATGACATGCAGTTTATGTGCATGCAAACGACGATATGCGGTGTACAACACATGAAAAACTACAAAAGTCATAAAAAGTAACATTAGCCTCCTTGAGCAGTACGTTAACATCGGCTGTACGTGCTCCAAAGAAATTGCGAGTTTCATGACTTTTTGTTGTTTAATGTGTCGTAAGTTCGTAAATGCACTGCATGTCGCTAGTAACAGGCATATTTAGTGTAAGAAAAAAAGAATCATGGGGCGAATGGGTGGTAAAAGTTTTGACAGGCTTAGCCGTTTCGAATCGATGAGTATACGAATGCGTCACACAGGCAGCATTATTTTTGCAATAACGTCGCGCGGACTCCTGCTGGCTAGACTGGCAGTCGGAGATAAATGTTCTCAAGCTGTCCGTCCATTCGTTCGTCCGTCTCTCCGTGTTTTCATGTTACCAAACTTGTAAACTCGATATTTTGAAAACTAACGAACCGATTTTGATGCAATTGGCATAAATGGTCCATAGGCAAGCACAGGAAGCTATCAACTTTCGTGTTCAAAAAGTCAAAGGTCTATTTAAGGTTTATGTATTTAAAACAGTGCAAGATTATCCGAATAACTTTTAGCTTTTTATCTGGACAAACGCAACGCTAGATTGCGTTTTGTCCGATATTAAATCCGCTGTAGTTTTGTGTGTGTTTGTATCTGTTCGGGGACAGATACCTCGGCGTGAAAGTTTGCATGACGGTAGATTGTCATCTGGTCTTCTCCCCTTTGGTGACGATATCTGTAGGGGTCACCAAATCTCGAAAACGGTAAGTCGGAGCGTTCGTTACATGTCAATTAGAGCTTAACATCAGCTCGATGACAGCTTTCTAAAAATGTAAATCCTGGGGCGGTAGCTTCATTATAAGCCAAAGGATGTTGCATTTTTTAGTATTTTGCAGCATCATGTCATTCATGTGTTATAAACAAGATTCATTGATGCGTGGCAGAGCGGCATTTGTGTATAGCGCGTGGACGGTCAACGGAATTGGACGCATACCGTCCAAGTGTCGATGGCACGTAACTTCCAGCAGTGCGTGCCGGACCAGATATTCGCCAAGAATCGCGATTTTTGCCGCGCGATGCTATGCAAGCGCGGCCTATGTCGTCATGCGGTGTCTGTTCGGCTGCTGTCTGTGTGTGTGTGTGTGTCCGTCACGTTCGTGAATTCTGTCAAAACGAATAAACATATCATCAAATTTTTTTCACCGTGCACCGCGTAGCCACACCAATCTAGTTTTTCCGTGCCAAACGGCATAGCAATATTCGGACGGGAACCCCGCTAACGGGAGCGTCGAATGCAGGTGCGGTGGGCAGAAATCGCGATTTTGAGCCTATGTCTGGCTTTATTGCCTGCTGTTAACGCTGTAACAGGCAGGTGTTGTCAACACAGTCACCGTTGGACCACGGCCACCGTCCCGTAAGTTATGACACATCGCTGGTAGTAAGCGGCGGTGTTGATTGCAGGAGAAGACGACGAAATGTTTATGACAAGAAGCCTCAACGTTACGCCAAAGACAACAGAACAGCGCATTTAACTGCACGCAGCGATAAATCTGTAGCTTACGTAACTAACAATAAAAGACTCTACTCGACGTTTTGTACTGTTGAAGCTAACTACTGACAGACACAAAGCATCGCGCGGCCTCTTTGCGACAGCAGAGCTACTTGTTTATGCACCACCTGCATTGGACGCCGTCGTTAAATTTAACAGTCTACAGTAGGCTAGATAGAGGCATACAATCAGCGACGGAGATGTTACACTTCAAAAGGGGGCGGGGGTGTTGCGCATAGTTATAACTGTACCCGGCGTTTGCCGGATATGCGTCTTGCTGACGCACTTGTTTAGTTTTCGATAGAGCAGATATGACTTACTATTACCGATGTGTAGTAATAATGTATCCTAATGTTTACGAGAATACTTGCTTAGAGCAACAATTACAGCATTACGACCTGGTTGTTCAATTATATTCATGCGTGCTTCTTTCATTTGTGCTTTGCGTTAAAGAAACAATCATGTTTCATGAATGAAACAAGTAAAATGACTATGATGATGACGACGACGATGATGATGAAAAGGTCACAGAAAATAATGTACGTACGTAACAAGACCTGCTGCAGCATCTCGAGCAATAGATCGTGCTGGTTGCAGACGTCGAGCACCTGTTCGTGCTCTTCTGTTCATGACATGACACTAAATGCCGGTTTCCGTATTAAAATGGCAATACTGATAACAGCGCTATCGACGACAATCACATCGAATATATGGAATAACGTGGACTACTTTTCGTATTATGAAGTATGTACACGTCGTGCCAAAAAAGTAGCCCCGCCCAAGGAATTTTGCTAATTACTGAACAACTACAAACAACGTTCAAATGAAATTTTAACCACTTACTAACTACATAGGCAACCGTAATGTCCACAAAACTGACGAAATTATGTCGTGGTCACTAAAAGCGCCGCAATTATGAACACTTTTAGGCGAACGTTACTATGTTACGCTCGTCTTATGGCATAGCTGTCCGTCTGTCGTCCGTCTGTCGTCTGTGATGTTGGTGCACCCTACTTAGAGGGTTGAACATTTTGGCAACATTTTACACCGTCTAATAGCTTAGGGAATCGGGCAGTTTGTATTAAAATTTAAAAAAATCGAAATTCAGTACAATCAAAAATTGTCACACGTATGTATATGTATCATGTATGTATGATAGGTACGTATGACAGTAGATAGGGCCCCGGCCTACGTGAAATGCCGTTGTTGCGTTAGCGCTAATTTATGAACAGCTCTTATTTTTTTTGTCTCATAGGACTTGAGTGTGTTTTTGTATCGTCGTTCACAGCCTATTATTCGTAAACTACACTGTGTCTCAAAAACGCGCCAACTTTGGCAAGCTGTAGTTTCAACAAACACGGACCAATTTTGATAATTTTTGGTAGACAGCATCAGCACACTTTTAGAAATGATATGTGTTCAACTTACAATTTTTTCTCGCATTGAAGTCCGATTTAGACGTTCAGTCACCTGTTGTCAGTTAGTAGAGTAGTTTTCTTTTAAGCTTTTTAATCATTTAATCATTCATGTTTATATTGCCATGCACTTAAAGTCTGCTACTGAATAAAGTGAATGAATAAATCAACGATTACATTTTATTAAGTGCACTGAATGACGTAATTTTATCGTAGAACAGAAACTTCAAACAAGCGAGTAACCTACACCGTAAAAACCTGTAGCAATAGCGTATATTAATTTGAGACACAGGTATATATAGTCGCTCTATCGCTACAGTTTGAAGACTCGTCGTTGAGACGAAAACAACTGACGCCTAATGTTGAACGCGGACACATCCAGCGAAAGGGTCACACACGTTATGGCAGGGCTTTTTAAGGATCAGTTTAGAACTGCACAGACTTCGAATTCCATGGCGAGCGCGGAGCGCAAGCCTATAACGGGGGGCGGGGGTTCAGGGGGCAGAGCCGCCGGTGGGGGTCAGGGAGGGCGAAGCCCCCCTAAAGCAGAATGTTTTTTTTTGTTTTTGCGTGTCCAAACGAAGCCGTAAATTTGCCCCATTATTGATATTTGCAAAAGTCAGCAAATCACACAGTGAATGAATCAGTCATCGACGCATCTTCAACGAATTTACATGTCACGTCGACCATATCCACTTACAGTTGCCCTTGAATTCAGACAAGTTTAACCTGTGTTCCTGCGCAATTCGTCGTTTTTCATTTAGCCTACTGCACATAGACCGAATGCAGTTGTACACCTTGTCCGAAAAAGTACACCCTTGACTTTTGACGGCAAGTTGCTGTAACTTATCTGCTATTCTGTTAATAAACCCACTGAATACATCGACGCAGTCATCAACGATCATCCGCATTGTCGTCATTGTCAGACATAGCCGCCGAATCAAAATCCTGATTGTTTCTGCCAGCTATCGTCGCCTCCACAAAAACTCCCTTAAAGTACGACTGTTCCTTTCCCCTTGTCCTTTCCCGTACTCCTCTAGATTTATGATTTATGTATGTAGCTTATGTAGCTGCATGTATAGCTGAAGAAATTAAACCACAAACGGAGAATCTTTGACGTGTTCAAGTTGATATAAGATGCTGGTTTAAGTCATTTTTAGAACTGCACAAACTTCCTTTCAGAACTGCACAAATCCATTTAGAACTGCAGTTTTTGTGTAGAACTGCACACTAAAAAGCCCTGCGTTATGATACATGGTAATGATATACAAATAAATGTCTGCAACATTTCATGTATACAACAAATTTTTGGCGTCAATTTTATCGTATCTGATGGGCCTAAACTCATCGCAGTGAGTAGCTAAGAAATCAGGGGCTCGGGTTCAGTGGTACTGTCGTTTTTTCTTTCTTTTTTAAAGCGTACTGGAGCGTTGCTGTGTCCACAATATGTCGCCATTCGTCTCGAGTAGTGGCGTTTCTCCAGGCAGCCGCGAGGCCAAAGTTCAGAGGGCCAAGGTCCTCCTCAATTGCACGGAACCAAATGTGGCTAGGTCTTCCTGCTGGTCGCTTTCAGTCGGACGGTACTTGTCGGATACACGCTGCAAGAGCTCGGTGGTGGTCCTCGAGAGGTGAACTGCGAGCAATATGGCCGAAGAGCCGCAGACGTCTATTAGTCACCAGGTGAGAAAGCAGTGAACAACCAGTGGTTCTTCTGACTTCCACATTTGACACATGGCGAGTATATGGTATCCTCAAGATCTTGCGTAGTGCCCATGTGTCAAATGCATCGAGGCGAGAGAGCTGGTACTTTGTGGTGGCCCGTGTCTCGCACCTATACATCAAAACTGGCACAATGTATGTCTGATAGAGGCGTAACTTGGTTTCCAGCCTGATGCTTGACTTCCAGATCCTCCTTTCCAACATATTCATGCAGGACCGAGCTAAGCCAATCCGACGCAGGACCTCCCCTCTGCTGCCACAAGAGGAGTCAATTAAGCATCCCAGATAGACAAATGCATCGACCACTTCATGTCCATCTGCCAACAGGACTGTTGAGCTAGAGGTGGAAGAGGAAACCTGTAGGATTTTGTTTTTCGACCAATTTATCTGAAGACCAAAATTAGAAGCCTCTTCCTGCATAACTGTCAGTGCGAGGACAAGTGGTACTGTCGGGGCCCTTTAATAACTGTTCAAAGCCTTACTTGGTTCAACAAATTCAGTGTCGACAAATCGATAAAATTCTACACTATGAGGTGTTTACTGGCTTTCGAATTAAGCATAGCACAATGTTTTAACAATTTTACCAAATGTTTACGAAAAACGTTTTCGTATGACACTTAGCACGGATGAGTCAGATGGTTTGTCCCATCGTACAGACCAACATTAGTTTTTATCAGCTTTAACTTGCTGAAGGACCGCTGGCACTGGAAGAGTCGGAACATTGTGTAGTATGCATGATGTAGTTAACCTTTTAATGGGCACATTAAAACCGCATAGCAACGGACCATTATACAGCTATACGGTGATTGGTACACTGGCCGTTGATGGGTGGGCTGACACATTTGATACAGCGAGGAGGAACCATGCGGGCTGCGGCCTGCCCAGTCCCCTCCTCGCTGTACCAAATGTAACAGCCCACCCATCAACGGCCAATGTACCATCTTCATATTATTCGATGTAGCACAATAATTACATTTGCACTCTAAAGGGTTGAGCATCTGAGAGACAGTCAATTCCACTATTCGGTATCATTTGCAAAACACATTTAACAGTGTAATATTTCTTAATCTGGTCAGCAGCAAATCGGTGAAATGCAAGTGGTAAAGCTAGGAAACAAGGATGTCAGAAATGTCACCAATGACTGAAATTACTTTTACGATTCATTACAATTTTTCAGAAACAGGTATGCAAAAATGTTAAATACTTTATGTAGTAACTGAACGCGTGATTTCGGTAAACACAGATCAATTGATGTTACAAAGCAGTGACGGCAAACTTTTACTTCGGATTGTCTAAAATCCGAGAGAAGTTCGTTCTAGTTCGGTGACGACGACAACGACGAAAATTACTAGATGAAAGCAATGATTACAATTTTTCATCTTAGCACGTTTCTGTAAAAATGTTTTGGAGTCCTAATTTCTGTTCGAGCTATTCTCCTCTTTTGCAAGTTTTAGGCCTATCAAAATTATATGCCTCAGGGTATCCGAGGTTCTGAGATAAGATCGTAATAATTTCACTAAGGAGTATTTACACCTCTTCACAGTACTCCTATACCACGTTCCACAAACAGCAACTCAATCAACTGAATTAGCCATACACAATAATTAACACAAGCGTATATGGTTAGACGGTTCCGTCTCGGCGCTAACGGCGTGCCTTGCATCCGTTCTGGACTGCCTGACTATACAACGGCAGTGAATAAGCGGATGAAGAGACATATGTGTATTTGCTCAATGCAGAACAGTGAGATCCAGTCCACAACGTGGAATATGCGACGATTGGTCTGATTGGTAAACTGACGGTAAGAGACCAATGGAACGCCTGGTCAGTAAGTATCTTTTTCGGAAAATCGTTAACTCTTAATCGTTAACCCTTTAATTGGCACATTAAAACCGCATAGCAACGGACCATTATACAGCAATACGGTGATTGGTACACTGGCCGTTGATCGGTGGGCTGTTACATTTGATACAGCGAGAATGGGCCATGGGCGTGCTGTGGGCCCGCCCAGTCCACTCTGCGCTGTACCAAATGTAACAGCTCACCCATCAACGGCCAGTGTACCAACTTCATATTATTCGACGTGGCACTATAATTATTTGTGCCCATTAAAGGGTTAGTCGGACTTGCTCGACAGTTCCTGTGCCAGGCGGTAGTACTTGCCGAACCGCGCCGCGTACTCTGACTGATCCTTTTCGACGCTGGAACGTCGAATACCTCTGCCGGCAGCGGTTGGCACGTCGACGTCACGGCCGCTGACTGACAGCGCTGGAGCGTTTGCCGCAACGCCATCGATGACGACCGGCTGCACGGCGGCGTCCTTCGACGTCGACCGACGAGTGCCGTCACCCGTCTCCTGTCGCCGCATGGAGTAGTGCTCGTGGTTCGTCGGCGGCGATAGTTTGACACCAGAAGCAGTTTCGCGGCAGCCGTGGATTCCGTCGTCGCGTTTTCGAAGGCACAGCTCGCCCGATATCGGGGCGGCGATAGACACAATGACCGAACGGTCTCCGTTAAGTCGAGGCCTGTCATACCTCGTCTGATCGCAATCTGACGATGAGGTGATATAACTTCGGTGTTTCTTCGATCGCTTCTTGCCGTTGTACCACTTCGACGAAGACGGCCGCTTGATGCCGGAGCTCAACGACTTGCGATATCCTCGGACGTCGTCGAGCAGTTTCTCCAAGTACATGGTAGATGAAGAGCGTGATGTTAAAGCGGGGATCTTGGCTGGCGCTGACAGATACATTTGACGCGATTCACTGTCTCTGTAACGATGTCCGTCAGCTCGCTGGCTCCGCATGTCGATCGGCAGCGAATCGGCCGCCGATGTGCGATCCAACTCTCGCATCGAGATCTTCGACGATCGTCCCCTGACAAGCTGACGCTGACGTTCTTCGACTGCGGTAAGTCCCACTGCCGCCCAGTCAACGTGGCCGGGGACTGCAGCGCCGGTCTGGGCGTTGTCGAGTACGGTCCGAGACAAAAGAGGCTGCAGGCGCAGGAGGTGCGACATAAGGGTCAGATCATCGTCGCTGGCACCGCTGCCGACGTTCTCACGGGACGGCGACGTGGGTGAACCGGTCGACGTGGGGGACCTCAGTGACTCGGTCTCTGTCAGTCCGGCTGACGAGACTGACTCATCGTCCAACGACCTGGCCGGCGACACCGCAGCGTCGAGACAGTCGCGACGACGTACGTCACAACCATTTCCGTAGCGACGATCTGCGCGATGCGCGTCTGCCACTTCCGTCAAATCTTTTCCACGACGCAGCTGCAGTGCTTGAGATCTGTGCGTGGAGTGATCGACGCCAGCGTTTGACGTCTCGCGATTGTTGTACGCGTCCACGACGACACAGTCTTCCTCGTCTTCGACGCCGTATGCAGCCGCGGCACAGATGAGGTTAGCGTAGTGCGCTGACTGGATCATATGTAGCGTCAACTCGGGCAGCGAGAAAAACGTTCTGCCGCACTGGAGACAGCGTAATACGGCCGCCGCCGTCGTCATAGATGTCATGGGGTGACGCGTGTCCAATTTGCTGCCGACGATGCCCGTTCGACCGCTCGTCAGTGGAGGCTGACTGCTGCTGATAGACGATCTCTGTGGATGCAACTCCGCGTGCGGTTCGGTGATGGTTCCCGGCGGACAGCTTCGGGCACCTGCTAAGATGTGCGCTGCGGGCATCAGAGCTGGCATCGCGGCGTTCCGACCGCGACGACCGCCCCTCGTCGTGACAGCTGCGACGGCTTGTCGCTGGCGGTCATGGGAGGATCCTAGCCGAGTGAAGATAGCCGAGTGTTCGCCGAAGTCTCTCTCGAGGCAAGCCAGAGAGTTAGCAGCGTTTGGCTTCACCTCAGTCGTATCCACAAATCCGCCTTCAACACCAACATGACCAGGACCGCGTTGCATCAAGTCGACGCGTCTGTGTTGAAACGACCGCGTATTGTCCACAGATGCGGGAGACTCCATCCGCTTGGCGGACAGATCGAGCGGCCAGCAGGTTTCTGTCGTTGATGGTGACGGGAGAAAAGTAGACACAGAGAACTGACAAATTTCTGCGGGCCCGGGTCCCCTAGCCGCCACCGCCACGCTACCGGTTGCCGACTGAGAGGGAAAGACGGGTCTGCGGATCCAGCTCATCAGCGGCGCTGCGGTAGCGACTTGGCCGACTGACGACACGAAAGACTCTAGTTTTTGCAGGAAGCTTTTGTTGAGGCTGATTTGACCGTCTGCGTCACTGGCCGCTGCCAGCGAAGACGAGGTGGCCATGGCAGAGGTCGCCGGGACTGGCGTACCAACGTCACAGGGTGAGCTGACGAGCTGCTCCAGGAGAGGAACGGATGTCGTCGTCGTCGTTGTCGCCTCGATGCCGTCGGTTACCCGTGCTACTGAGCTACAGAGGTAAGCCGGGTCAGCGTCGTCGACGTTTTCCGTCAAACCGTCGTCGGCAAGCGGCGAACAGCTGCTGGACCTCGGTTCGGCAATGACATAATCGCTGTCGGAGGACGTCGACGCCGAGTGTCGACAACGTGGCGTAGTACTGCAATCAACCACGCTCTCAACAACAACCTCGTCGCCGTCGTCAGCCAACCTGGCTTCATTTAGACCGTCTCTCGCCGCGTCCATTACTGCGTTCTCTCGACCCCGCCAAGTGCAGATCGTCTCCGCGTAATCTGAAACAGACAAGCGTTGTTCGTTTGACAAAATATTACATAGCTGCTTATTTTTAACGTGTACACGTGTACCGTTAACCGCCTAATAGCGACGAACACATAACGATGGCTATAAGATAGGCCTACGCATTATTTAACGCACGCCCAAGAAAGTGACAGGTAGCCAGCTTAGTCTACTGCACATGAAACTGGAATTAAGCTAAGTGGACAAAAATAAAAAATAATCCACTAAGGAACGAACAAAAAATGTGCTAAAATGACCGTTGGCTGTGCATGCATCCTCTCTAAAGCCAATGAAACAAGAATATCGCTACTTTAAGAAAAATCTGGCCCTCTACCGTGCTTTCAGATGGCAGGATGCTGGAACAGCCAGGCCCATGCACACGACGCACCTGCTCCACTGCTAGCTGCAGCTGTACGCGTAAGCATGGCAGTTCCAACATCCTCCCCGTTGTATGTGAGCCACCAACCAGGTGAGAAGGGGTGGTTGCACCTCCTAGGGGACACACACATATTCGTTTGACGTCTGGAGAGGATCTGAATGCGGCAACAGAATCAGCAGTGCCAACTTCCTAATTGTGTTTAACAACAATTATAGGCCTATCTTGCTTAGTTTTCTAGATATGATCACGGGACGGACAAAGGACGGACCGACATCGGCAACCAACGCATATATCTGGCCCGTAAGGCGAGCAAGCAATAAACCTTCCTTCACTTCTCTCTCTTCGCCTCTTCCACTTCGTACTTCCTCTCTTGGGTCGATCAAAGAGTCTGAAAGAGCTCTGCGACTTTGGCTCATTCAAATACAATTTAACCAACACAAAGCACAATAACACAGAATGGTAAACAGGAGGAACGAAAGCAAAAGCAAATACAATATACTCAAAATATTACATGCGCACATTGTACTAATGGCGACAAAATACAAAATCGATACATTTTCACTCAAGATTTTGTGTAGGCCTAATGCAATAAATTTTGCTTTTGCTTTCACAATAGGTTGTTGAATCCATCGCGGTATTTGAAGGTTGACCCAGATTTCTATTCACCTCTGTAACAATCATGCGATGCAATGTATTTTCAGCAACATGGTCATCGACGAAACAGAACAGGTTTATAAACAATACTTTATCGTGCACGCACGCATTTGCATCGTATAAGTCGACGGTATATGCATCTACGTGATACTGACCACGACGATGACGAATTATCAAAAAAACGTGTTTATAAATCGCTTATAGTGTCATACACGAATCGCAGCGACGCATCGGCAGCGAACCGTCCTAAGTGTCCTATAGTGTTCATGTTATATTGTGTCTTGTTTTCAGCTCTCTTTAGCTTCGTGGCTACTATTTTCTAATAAAGTTCAGTTCAGTTTAGTTATGTTACCGACATACAATTCACATTTAGCCCACAAGTCCAGACTACACACAGATTACTTGCCTGTGAATAATATAATTAGTACGTGCTCAGGATTCAACTGTGTAGGTGAAGTTTTTTCGGGCGTCTCATAGCTGCGTTCCTCTGTTATTTTAACAAACCGCAATCGTAGTCCAGTCTGACGTCTATGTGCTACCTACCTTGTATAGACCGACAGCGAAAAGACAGCTGCTCGCTCTGAGTTCGTCGCCGGAAGTCTTACAACAGCAACAACGACGTCGCGTCGCGTCGCGCTCGTCGTGGCCAGTGTTTTGGGCGGAACGCCGCGGCGCGACCACCCCGGCGATCACGTGACACGAGGAACGAACGTATTAATGCCGACGCGGCGACGACAGACGAAGGTCAGCGGGCGGTCGAGGGTGATGCCGGGGACGGTTGGCAGGTCAACGTGGAAAGCCATGAATCAAGATCTCGACGTCATCTGCCGCGGCAGCGCGCCCGTGATCCAATCGACACCATTAGTCTTGTTGGTCGGCGGCTAGACTGACCCCGTGACGCAGTCGTCTGACCGCCAGCTGGCCAGCCACAAAGGCGCGGCCGCAGTCATAACTCTCTCCGGGCAGCCGACGACGCGAAGACGGTGACGGGTCGGCCGGAACCCGCCGAACTAGGGCGACGATGAAGATCAATGAGGACGAGTGGTCGTGCCCGGCTGACCCGCAACCTTGCAGACAGGATTGCTGCCAGCGTCGCCGGAATGTCATGAATCAACGACCTGACACACGTACGCCACAAGTCCGCGCGCTTCCTCCCCTTCCAGTCCTCATCTCCAAATCCAATCGGCATTGTTTTCGCGAAAATGGAATCATTTCCAGCCATTTATCAGACACACACGACGCAGCACGCCCTCTTTCGCTGGACGTACGTGGATAAAGGGCGCGCCATGTCGTATATCGTCAGCTGCAGCTTAGCGCCGTGTGGAACAAATACGTCGACAAATAGGCCCTACGTCGAACTTTTGAACGCTATCATTTCAGTTAGCAACCATAAAACGCACAATAGCCGTGCCCAGTTTACGTATATATTCACCTGTATTCCCACACGCTGGTATCAATACATATTAAACATAATAATGAGGTGGCGGTTTGGCTTAGTGGTAACGCGTTGGCTTCGATCAACGCAGTTGCGCTACGTCAGACACGGTTAGTACTCGGATGGGTGACCGTCTCTAGACGGGTAAACCATCTCGGTATGTAACCAGCCAGCTAGGTCAACTCAGCCTTCTACCCTCTGTGGGATGGTAAAATGAGTATCAGCTTTCGGGCTGAGTAATAATAATAAATGGCGATGGTGGGTGTAGTTTCTGGCAGCTTGTACAGGCGGAATCACAGCCTAAGTCAAATGAACCGGGTGAACTCACGCAATGGCTCTGCCATGATGACAGCACCATAAACATTGTCGTGGTTATTATTATTATTATTATTATACACATAATAAATAACATACAAACATAACAAATATGTAGCAACAATTCTAAGCAACGAAATTATATTAAAAATATTTATCTTATAGAGTATTTTTCGGTGTTTTTAAAAATTTATTTTCTCTATTTTAACACGCTTCGTCCACAGTATACTAAGAATTTCAAAGTCGAAGTCGAAATATTCTTGAATCTTGAGTCTTTCACAATTTAAATGTTGCTAATTTTAAGCAGTTACACAGAGAAGCGATTTACGGCGAAGCTTAAGAACAGTGACTTGATTAAAGGGCAAGCTTCTAGACCGTACATTGAAACCAGAATACGTTTACTGCTTAATAGTTAGGCTGCACCACAACTTCCTCATTGGCTACACGACCAGCTTGTCCAAATATTGCATTGGCAGAGCGGTAAAACTAAACTATTTTTGGCATGATCTAGATGATGTGGAAATAGTGGCGCACGAAGCGTAATGCCGCGGACCAGTGCGTAGACAACACGTTTTCTGTACATTAAGTGACATATCTACGTCACAAAGTTCATGTTCACAGACTTTCAATTGCAATAACTTTTGGAGTTCACATGCAGTCGGTGCCAGCAGCAAGATATCATCAGCATATAGTACGATGTAAATATCGCCACCATGAAATTGACTTCGGTCCAATGCTAAAAAATGAATTTATATCTAGTTAGAATTTAGAAGAAAGTAATCTCCTCGACTAATTGCTCAACACAGTCCACAGGACATAGGCCTATACGTGAAACAAATATCCCTCAATGAATCCATAAACGATACTTCGACATGAAACATTTTTAGTGCATGACTTGTACATTTTTCCATGACGATTTCTGTACCAGTATTAGCGATCGACGATAACACATTTTTATATACATCTTTATTCATCATAATGTGATAGAAAATGCAGAGTCGATACTCCCGACATTGTAGAAACAATTTATAATTCACACTGGCATTGAAATGTAGGCTGGCCTCTATTCAGCGAATGATCCACATGCAGTTAACCGTGTCCTCTGAAGTTAATGTCAAGAATACAATGTCGTCGACAACCCTCGACAATGCAGTTATGCAATTATTTCTGCACCGACTGACCAAGATGAGTAATGAGAAACATTAAGTTGGACGTGACTACAATGCGGCCGCGTGCTAGAGTTGTTGATATATGAGCCTGTATGTTTCGCGTGTGACATGTGAAGTCATTGGCGATCCCAGTACGTTCCACTCAACTGCATTAATCATTCACGGGTCCGCGCATCCATTGTCGCCGGCGCACATGTTGCGAAGACTTCGATAGGCCTATACATAAAACGCATTACACTGCTCGCCGCTGAGTTATGTACGCGCACCGGTCCCGCACATACATGGCATGTCGGCTACCGTTTGCCTGCCTCGTTTGTCAATAGCAATTGCGTATATCACTGATCGGCGTTCTACGTTGACTGAAGTCTAGTTCCAATAGGTCTTACGTATGCTGCAGGTCCTTTGACTCTCTCCACTGTGCATTTCAGTGCACATGCACATGTACATCTACGTGTCAGACGGACACTGCGCGACAGCATAGGCCTCGCTTATGCATAGCATCGCGCGGCAAAAACATAACGCTTCCGGTACAGCATAGGCTGAGAAGGCATAACAATATAACATAGTGGCATTAATCAAACTAGCCACTAGCAGGAATTCATGTACAGTCTTCTTGACCTTGTACGCGTGTTCAAGGGTAGTCAAGTCAGATCACTTGAGTTCAAGATAAAAAAACAAAGATAAAATTTAATCTAAAATGTATAATAGACGGTATGCACATCTGTAAAGTGACAACTCGACAACTTCTGTGACTTTATTTGTAGGCTCAAAGCCTACATTATCGTATTGACTTTTTGGGCCGAAAAATCAACCTTTCCGGAATAAGTCCGGCAAAACGCAGCCGATCCGGACCAAATTCGGAATACGTGGACATGTCAAGGGGTGACAACAGTGAGAGAATTTTGGGGGCGATCGGCCTATTTTGGACAAAATGGAGGCTGGGACGAGTCATGAGGAGCCCGAGTTTTTTGTGTGGTAATCCACGCGACTTGTCGGGAACTTCGCAACGGCCGATTTTCACCAAATTTGGTCACGAAACGTAGTTCGGTGTCCCGTCGAGGAATTCGGAAAGACATTTTCAAAAATTTTCACTTTAGGGGTCATTTGCCCGCAAAATCTGAAATCGAAAGTCGGTCAAACAGGCACCTCACTCAGAGCAGGCTACAGGTCACGAGATGCACTGCAGAGAGATACTGTTTACTCCACGTTGTAGTGCAAGGGCCAGGGAGTTTCTGAGATCGGTCAACTTTTCTGTACAACGTACGGTTGCGGAGCTACGGGGAATCAAAGTTGTCCAATTTACGGATTTTTGCTTATTTTCCCCATACAAAACGCGTAAAAAGAACTTTCCGGTGACCAGCCTACAGTCCAGGGGTTACATCGCAGAATGATTACGATTTTTCCATGTGGTAGCTGAAGGTCCAAAGGGGTGCCGGCATCGGAGTTTTCCTACGACTTCTGGTAGTATATACATCTTTATTTCACCAAAAAAATGGTAGTAGTAAAAACACATACAGCATAATAAACAAACAAAAAAAACACAATAAGCAAACACAAAGTAAACATGACAGTTATCAGTTTAGTGAAAAACATAACTATTAAGCTGTAGTCTATTTTGGAATATTCACCTCAACTCATAAATTTTTCATTTTTTTCCAGAAATTTTCTAGTGCGCCTATCTAAGAGAACACTAGGTAGTTCAAAACCAAACATGTGTTGACAAGTCCTTACGATGTTAATGTCTGAAGTTTTAAGTAATTTCATGAAC
>Ga0209149_1000559_pt1 | contig 15892 bp, 14 predicted proteins | sample WorMetTyACAVOLI2_FD_187423 | JGI IMG/M metagenome (GOLD analysis project Ga0209149, IMG submission 187423) | Marine gutless worms symbiont microbial communities from Max Planck institute for Marine Microbiology, Germany - Olavius algarvensis... ... | reverse complement strand
CATTTGGTACAGCCAGGAGGGGACTGGGCGGGGCCGCAGCCCGCCCAGGCCCCTCCTCGCTGTACCAAGTGTAACAGCCCACCCATCAACAGCCAGTGTACCATTCGCCGTATTGTTGTATAATGGTCAGTTGCTCTGCGGTTTAATGTGCCCATTAAAGAGTTAAACACAACTTCGTATCATATGAGACCATTAGTTGGAAAATAACGCTGGATGATTGAAAAGTGACAAAAAGACAATAAAAACTAAAGTATGACAAAGGTCTGTAAGATAGTTTTAGGAGAAACAAGAATATCGTCACTGCGATAAGAAGTTGGCTCGCCTCCTGTTTGACTTTGGCGTCATACTACAGCAGCTGATGTCAACACACGGACGATGATAAGTAAGTAAGTAAGTAAGTAGATTTATAAGGCGCCATAGTCGTTATTATACGAATCCGAGGCGCTGTCAAGAACAGGTTACGACGGTTATATAATAATCGAATACAACAGTGCGGTGGCTGCAATTTTGCAAAATAAAAACGCTAGATTTTCCTGATGCAGTGCCACTTACTACCCTTTATCTTCATCGAAGCAGTCGTAGAAGTTGCGTACAAATAAGCAAATGAAGCCTGGAGTTTCCAAATATAGGTGAATTTTAACGTTCAACCTGCGGGTAGTGCTATAGGTCTATGTATAGAAGTGATGTGTAGCAGAAAAACAGAATCTAGATAGTTTTTCGTAGGTCTATCTTTGCACCAGTGTTCAGTGTATCGTAATGCTCTGTGGTGTTGCGCGCGAATAATGTACTGGTCTTGAGAGCGAGAAACGTAGCGTGGCCGATTCAAATGTCGAAAATTGGGTCGGGGACGCCGGTGTGGCAGCACTGCGAGCGGCGGAAAGTCGTTAGAGTGACTGACGCGCGCGGCGATGCTGTGCAACGTTGCCTGCAATAACGACAACGTTTTGCTCGGCGGTCGGTCGACATCGGCATTCGTCCGCGTGCAGCGTCAGACGAGCCGTGTCGATGATAGCGGAAGGCGGATAGAATCAGTTCAAGTGGCGCGCGCACGACGAATAGAGCAGTGACGTCGCTGTGGCTGCTGCTGCTGCTTGCGTGTTGGCTTGGCGCCGAAAAGACCGCCACTGTGTCGACGCCCCGCCGATATGGCGACGGACTCGCACGCTCACGCTGTGTCGCCAGCGATGGACGGGGAAGAACGACGGAGCGAAAGACGCCAGTCGTCGGCTCCTTCTCTAAGCACCACTGGAATCAGCAGCAACAGCAGTCGGGGTATCGTTGTCGTCGTCGTCGTCGTCGTTGTCGCTGTCTCTGTCGTCGCTGCCACGGACACGCTGGAACGTCGTCGTTCCCATCAACCAGCGCTTCACTCGGACGCTCCGCTACGCGGTAAGTGTCACGTTCCGTATCGGTCGCCGGCGCGCGCGTATCAGCTGATTTACGGCGACATTGCGACGGAAGTCGTCGCCCTCAACACCATTACGATAATCTGCACCACCAATGACGTCTTTTTGGACATCTGTCTAACTTGATCGCCGAAATTGATATCGGGTTGGAAGATCAGAAATAAAACAAAAACGATCCACACACGAATACGTAGCATCAGGGAGGTCAGAAGAAACATCGCGATGTTGAATACCGTTAATGTCAACAGCAACTTTCGATGTAGCTTATAGTACACCTCCCTAGTCATGACTAAACGTTTTAGTTGGCTGGCCAGAAGGTTTGAGTGACGGCTAGCCGTAGCTTTATAGGGTTGCTGGCTAAACTCTTTCCATTTTGGCTAACATTGCATGCTAATGATGCTACCTACAACATAAAACTCAAATCAAAAAACACCCACACAACTTTATTCGCCATCAAAGGCAGCAAAAATTTTAAAAAACGCGAAGTCAAATAAAATTTATTTGTAAATTGTCTGTTTTTGAAAAGGTTCAGTTGCTTTTAAATAAGTCAACGTACTGCCATTGAGTTTATGCAGTAACAGAGAACACCATTTAGAGTTCAGAACAGGCATTCGACGCGTACACTGGCACAATAATAGCTAGAAAATAGCTAGCGAATAGCTAGAAAAACACGTGCTATATTAACTAACTGCAGGAAGTCGCCTGCCTGCTTACTCCAGAAGATAAGAGTTTCATTTTTAGCGCTAGGCCGATATTTTTATGCATCCCTCTTTTCATTAGATAACTAACTATAGTAATTTGGTTAGCGAGAGAGCTCACAGCGTTGGTTATCTCCGAGCTAAGATCGCCATCATGCTCGGTAGTATAGCCGTCACGGGGGTCTGTCTGTACGCCGTGGCAGTACTGTCATTACCATGCCGTCGTCACCTGCAGCCTCTCGAGACGAACATAATGATGACGAGTTTGTTCGCGTCGTCCGTCCACAAGACTTGGAGAAACACGTTTCCATCTCCGTTTATTTCGTTCAAAGAAACAATAACAATACAATACAGTGACGAAAGAGCGGGACAACAAGGCATATAGCATGCACTAACAGTTGCCCATTGTAATCAAGACAGTAATAATAAGCTTGCAACACAAACTACATGAAAGACATATTAATAAAAACGCACACTAATGTCTGAGAAAATCTGTGAAATCAATATATGTCCCCAATTAAATTATCTACAAAACGTATGTTTCCAAATTTTCATATTTTAAAAATTAATAGAATGATGTCGTTTTGTAACTTATTTATGGAACCACCCTTGTACTATATAAACATTGCTGTGGCATGTGCTGACGCGCGATAAAAACTCACTGAAAATTCACAAAACTGTCAGATGCTGAAGACAGCGAAACGTGCGGTCGACTAATAATGATGGTTGCTCAAATACATTATCCAAGTGATAGGCTTAACGATGCGCTTACGTGAGTGACTGACCGGAGCAGCAGTCGACGGAACACGCCATATGAGTCTTTGTGATACTTTAGAAGGGACTTATGTGTCCATTAGCAGTGTCTGCGTTCTATTCACAATAGACAGTTTCGTCTCTTGCCTTTAAACGATGTTATCATAGTGATTCTCTGCTCTCGTGACATCAGATAAGTATATACTCAACCTTAATGACACTGGCGATAAAGTTGAATTCAACACGGTCGACTTTGTTGAAAGTCGACTGTTGCCGAAACTGGCAACAAATCGGCAACAAAGTCGATGTTGCCGTATACTTTCAACTTTGTTGCTGATACGTTTAACTTTTTTGCCAGTTTTGACAACAAATCGGCAACAACGTGAATTCGACAGTTTGTCGCGGTCGACTTTGTTGCCGATACGTTCAACTTTGTTGCCGATACGGTCGACTGTGTTGCCAGTGTGTACGGGGCCAAAGCCACACGGTCGACTTTGTTGAAAGTCAACAAAGTCTACCGTGTTGAATTCAACTTTGTCGCTAGTGTGTATACCGGGCTTAAGACGAACACAATAACGTACCTTGCTCATTTGTGTAATGAACCGGATTCAGCTTACGTCTACAGCGTTTAATAAATTTCTTGTATTATTATACGACAAACGCAACGCTGATATGCATTTTGTCGTATGTATCATCTGTTGTAAGTCTGTTTTTGTGGTCGGACAATACCTCGGCGACGGTGCGGCCGATCGGCTTGAAAGTTTACAACGAACAACGAACATTAAATATTGACAAATGTCGCAGACAATGCTTATCCCCTTTTGGTGGCGATGTCTTTAGGGGTCACCAAATGCGGGCTTAAAAAGGGCTTTGGGTGGACCATTTTTGGCCTCTTAGATACCCATTTTTGCCTTTTGACCGCGAATATCTCAAAAACGGTAAGTCGCAGCGTTACATGTCGATTAGAGCTTAACATCAGCTCGACGGAACCTTTCTAAACATGTGTAGCATGGGGCGGTACTGCCCTTGGGGAGCCCCATAAGGCCAAATATGTTGCATTTTTCGAGCATCGTCAACTTTGAAGCTTCGCTTGACCATCGGCAGATTATCAAATGGCTGCGGAAGTAACTGAGTATGCAAATTATGCCGTCCGCAGTCCTCATCACGCCACTGCCTTCCCTTCCGTGCGTATTTTCAAGACCGCCGTGTATGTGTGAAAATGTATCCTGCGCGTTAATCTGGTTCTGCATATTTACAGAAACTGTGCGTCTCGGTTGAAAATATCTCATGTCGACGATGTCGTTTGCACTGTTATGGTCCGCATCGACTGGATGTATCCAGCCGCCACAAAGGCCTACAGACGTCAACCGCCTACAGCCGAGTTGCGCTTTATATATGTCTACAGTATGGAGCAGTCTGCGCACTGAATTAATGAATATCCATATATCATTTCTTCATTAATTGCGATGCAGCGTCTACGTAGCTCTACAGCACGTACTAATGTCTCTCGGAATAATCGTTGCTGAATAAAATAAATAGACAACAATAGCGAACAACGAATGCGAAATACATTATCGTAAAAACGTTTGAAATTCGAACTTCTTATATGTTCTGTAGCGCAAAATTAGTGTTACCACTTTTTGGTCTAAAAGTAATCCAATGACGTTGAGAGCGTGGCATTTGTAAAGATTTATGAAGATTGAGCGTTGAGATGAGATGGGTCGTGGATGGTGGATGGTGTAGTCGCTGAACACGGTCGGTCGCATGGTAATTATAAATGAGATCTGGATAGTGCTGCGATGCGGTCGAGACTACGCGGCCGTGGTCGAATCCGAGCTCGCCGGGGGCCAAGCTCGTCGGCTCGGTCTTCGACAATTATCGCGGTCGTCTTTCCGTCGTCGACAACGAACAACAACGTCATCAGTATGCGTGCTCACCGCCGCCGCGCCGCCGCCGCCGCTGAGCCGACTTCAGCGCTGTGGACGATCGACGATGCCCGATTAATGCGACGACCGGTGAGCGCGCTGCGCGGCGCAGTCCGTCGACATCGTCGTCGATCCAGATGGAAATGGAACACGACGCGAAGCGCTCGATACGATAATAAATGTAGGCGAGCGTGCCGGGCGGCGCGGCGGCGATATGCACGCTCCGACAAATATGTTAGTGTCGGAAACATCTGAGCAGGGAGATACGAACGGACGAACGGAGCCGCTGGGCGGACGATGGACTGATCGCTGCCGCTGCACCCTCGAGACCACGGCCGACCAGCCCTGACGGACCGAGACGGCCGGGTTGGGTAGTCGGCCCCTCGGGAGGGAGAGGCGGAGCGATTGGTCGACGCGGCAGCGGCAACTGAGCGAGCAGACGGGACAGACGGACAGACGGATTGCATGTCGTTGGTTGCCACGAACGGGGGCACGCGGGCGCGCGACGAAATGGACACGAAATCCACGCTAATCCGCAGACGAAATTGTCCGCAACGCAGTGACGCGACGCCGTTGTTGAAGTGCGCAACGCCGCTGACCGTGGGTGGTCCTGCTGTTCAAGCTGCTAGTGGACACGACGAAACAAAGCCTGGCTTTTGTTTATCGGTGGCGTGGCATGAAGTAATCGTCGCTGCATTCGGCGATCGCGGTTCGTTCGATGGAAAACTGTACGACGAACGTAGTATTCTTTATAACAGTTACTGTCTAATGACGAAAATCCCCGGTGAATTACGGGCCTCACACCATAGTGATGAGTGTCTCGCTGATCGCCGCATACGTTAGGATGTAAGTAAGTAAGTAATAAAAACTGTTTAACTATTTAGAATGCAGAGGCAATTATAGTGCCACATCGAATGATATGAAGTTGGTACACTGGCCATTGGTTGGTGACTGGGTGGGCTGTTACGTTTGGTACAGCGAGGAGAGGACTGGGAGAGGCCGCAGCTCGCCCAGGCCCTTCCTCGCTGTACCAAATGTAACAGCCCGCCCATTAACGGCCAGTGTACCGATCACCGTATTGGTGTATAATAGTCCGTTGCTCTGCGGTTTTTATGTGTCTCTAAAGGATTAATGCCCGAAACGATGAGCTTATAGCTTTAGAACGTCGGGTGACCACTTATGTGGTTAAACCGTCCGCTATAGGTCAGCGAAACTAGGCCGACTCGGCCTGTCGTCCTTTCGATGTCGATAAATGATAGTAAGCTGCAAGTATAAGCAAGTAAGCTGTATCTGATGGCGCAATGTCTGGTCTAGCTGGTTCACTTTACGTTGTGGGATTCATCAGGGAGGCATACTCTCGCCCTGTCTGTTTGCTATATATGTAGATGGTCTAGTTAGTCAGGTTAAATTGTGCGGTTTTGGGTGTTGCATACGTTGTACCTGCATTAGTATATTACTGTATGCAGACGACATTTTACTGCTGGCCCGAGTGGCCCCCTTAATATCCGCGCTTCAGTTGATAATGTCCGTGTGTGAAAAGGAATTAGAATGGTTAGACATGTCTATCAATGTCAAAAAGTCAACTCTCCTGCGCATTGGTGCACGATGCAATGTGAAAACTTCGTGTATTACTACACTAAAATAAATGGTGGAAAAATATCATGGGCAGATAATTTAAGATACCTTGGGGTATATATTACCGCATCTCATAAGTTCTGCTGTTCATTGTCTAAAGCCAAGAAATCATTTTATCGTGCATTCAATTGTGTTTTTGGAAAAGTAGGTCAAGTTGCTTCTGAGAATGTAATAGTAGAATTGTTACAAATGAAACGTCTGCCGTGCTTGTAATTATGGACTGAAAGCTTGCCCTTTGATCCAGCCTCAGCTTAAATCGTTAGAGTTTGCCGTCAATAGTGCATTTAGAAACATATTAACCATAAAGTCGTATGACTTTGTCAGTGATTGTGTAAAGTACTTTAGTTGTTGTTTCGAATTCCATATACTCGTATAAGAGAAAGACGAACTTTTTAGCTAAGCTAAAATGTTCTAACAATTAGATTGTTATCGAATGTTATTTCTATGGAATCGTCCGGTCTGCAACTCAATTATGCATGCACTTGATCTCCGCTTGATATAGAACATTATTTTATCCATTTACACTTTCTGTATTTAGTTAAGTATAATTAAGATTCTTCATTGTTCTACCATTATTAGTGAATAAAGATGATTAATTAAATGTCTACCACGCTTACGAGGTAAAAGGTAAAGGCAGGCATGGTGTAATTTGCAGGTAAAATGGTGTGATCCATACCTGAGCACCTTGAGTGTACTGCAATAAAGGCGCTATATAAATCCCCTTACCTTTACTTTACCCTTTAGAAACTGTATATAATCGGAGTGTCAGATTCGGAAACAGTGAATAGATGAATCTTAAGGCGACGTTTGTAGTAACCACAGTGAAGTCACGTGATGTGGCAGACTGTTCCAAAACGAGGCTGCAGCAACAACACGGTAAGTCCTAGGACGCCAGTGGTCGCATGTAATGCGCGTTGTACAGTCAGTGATGACGGGGAGGTCGAACGCAGAGGGCGACGTGGCCTACAGTGCGAAGCAAATTTGTCGGCAAGATGTACCGACTCTAGTATACGTAAACGCACCTGCAACTAATAGCAGCAAAGTGACACGCGGCTTTATTTGTTTCACTCAGATCCAACTCGGTACTACAAATTATACATTTTCCGAACGTAAAATGTGTCTCAGACCGGGGCTCTCTTGCGGGGAGCCGGGCAATAGCCCCCCAAACGTGACGCCCCTTTTTAACGAAATCGGTACGATTGCGGGGGCGCGTATTTCTCCACATCCACGATGTTTTACATAGACGTAACAATCGATAAGCTAACGAATAACGATACTGATCGACCTACGAAAGTTTGATCTTTGCAACTGTTGTGCAGGCAGTACGGGATCGTCGCCCACTACTCAACTTATGTTACTGTTCTTTAGCTCAACAAGAGTACACGTGCTGTCATAAAACGTCTTGTTCAGTCGTTTTGCTCCATACTTTTAGTCACAACTATTTAATGAAATATATTTTCTTCACCTCCATCTCATTACGACTACAAAATTTTATTTTACCGAGGTTTTATTACGTTGCCACTAACAAAGAATATTTAACAACAAATACATTATTGCGGACTCGCCTAAAGAGTCGGATATGCGTTGGTTATCGATGTCGGTCCGTCGGTTGTCCGATGTCCGCTCCGTGGTCGTATCGCAGAAACTAAGCAATTCTGATTCTGTTGCCGCATTTAGATCCTCCCCCAAGACGTCCCCCCTTGGTGAGAAGCGACTGCCCCTTCTCTGGAGAATTAAAAACGATTGTGAGCCAGCTTTTTATCGCGCGTCAGCATACTGACGCGCGATATTGATATAGCAAATCTGTCCGTCTGTCCGTCCGTCCGTCCGTAACGTTCCGGTATCAGATAAAAACGGCTTAACATATCTTCATAATTTTTTCACCGTACGGTAGCGCAATCATTCTGTTTTCATCAGCATTAAATATCTTCACGAAATTCGGACAGGGTCACCACCTACGGGGGCACTAAATGCAGGAGGGGTTTAAAAATTTCGCGATTTTCTACCAATAAGTCGCTATATCTCGCAAACGATGCAAGATATCGCCATAGTTACTATGAAAGGTGAATAGGAACTCGTATGAGACCTATCACATGGTGCCATTTCCAATAACCTCGAACGAACCTTAACCCTGTTTTCAAGGTCACACCACTCTTTGACGCTAAATATCTCACAAACGGCTACAGATACGGCCATAGTTACTAGAGAAGGCGAATAGGAAACCGAACCCAAGCTTTTGAATGGCACCAATTTCAACGACCTCGAATGACCTCTAACCCAGATTTCAAGGTCACGGTATTATCGAACGTCAAATAACTCGAAAATGGTACAAGATAGAGCTGTATTTACAATGGCCGACCAATAGAAAGTCGCATGTGGTCTATCGAACGGCGCCATTTTCAATGACGTTGAACCCGGTTTTCAAGGTAACGCCATTTTTGACACTGAATATTTCACAAACGGCTACAAATACGGTCACAGTTACTATAGAAAATGAATAGGAAACCATACCCAAGCTTTCGATTGGTACCACTTTCAATGACATTGAGTGATCTCTAACCACGATTTCAAGGTCACGATATTATTCAACGTCAACAAACTCGAAAATGGTACAAGATAGCGCTACAAACGGCTACAGATACGGCCATAGTTACTATGGAAGGCGAATAGGAAACTGTACCCAAGCTCTCGAACGTTACCACTATCAATGACCTTCAGTGACCTCTAACCCACATTTCAAGGTCGCAATAGTATTCAACGTCAAATAACTCGACTACTACTAAGTCGTGTATGATCTATCCAATGGTTCTGTTTTCAGTGACCTTGAGTGACACTTAACCTAGATTTCAAGCTTACGGTGTAATATTTATGCATATACATGTAGATGCCCTCAGCGTATTGTGTGCGCAGCTGACGCGCGGTCTGTTGGCGATAGCTAAGTTCTTGTTATTGTATGCCAATATCCTTGATTTTAGAGAATCGTCATTTTGTTGGGTATATTATCTGAAATTTTCATTTAAATTGTTCAGTGTTTCTAGAAACTATACAAGAAAATAAAATGTATCTTTTCTGAACACACTGTGCAACGACTCAGTTATAATCGGACACGACAGATAAGCTTAATCTTGATATGACGGCAACCGGCACATTAACCCTATACTTTGCACAGTAAAACCGCGAAGCAATGGACCATAATACAACAATACGGTGATTGGTACACTGGCCGTTAATGGGTGGGTGTTACATCTGGTACAGCGAGGAGGGGCCTGGGTAGGCTGTGGCCCCGCTCAGTCCCCTCCTCGCTGTACTAAATGTAACAGCCCACCCATCAACGGCCAGTGTACAAACTTCATATTATTTGATGTGGCACTACAATCGCCTTTGCACTATAAAGGGTTAAAACATTCAAAGTCTAACAGCAAACACTAATAACTTGAAGGTAGTCGCACATCAGTATCCACAAGATTAACCGCGCTATCTATGACACCGTGAGCTTTAATCGTGTAGGATTTATTTCTTTCAAATATATGTTATTGAAATGCTCATCTTCATATATTTCAGCTTATCTGCTTATCTAGACCCCCAATCTGCATTGTGAAAAAAATACGGATGGCTGGAAAAAAATTCGGCTGATATTCAGATTAGCCGACTTATCGCGTAAACTAAAAAAGTCGGATAAAATTCGGCTGATTACATTTTGCGGCTAAAATTCGGCTGATTACAAACAATTTCAGCTGAGTTGTTGAACCTAAACTGAAACGACTGCCAACGTGAGTGATGTACTTGTCGTTGTTGTCTGTTTCTTTGCTGTTACAAAACCTGCGTCCATCTGTAATCACAAGATGTTTCGAAATCACGAGAATGATTCACTTCAAGTAACACGGTAGTCACTTATTGGAGAGTTGATTTCACTTATGGATGTCCGTATTTTTTTCGGCGGATTTTCGGCGGCTAAAAATTCGGCGGCGAATTCGGCTATCGGTGGCGGCTTGGGTGTCAATGCTTATCTTGTTGCCTTGTTGTTTTAATGCTTTGTGTCAGCTACTTTATTGTAGTTAAGTTCGATTTAAATATGTATTGTTCTAATTTAAATGTTATTGCTTTTATGGACAACGTATAAGCAGTTTTATAGCCCAGGCCTTACAATAGAGCACTGTATTGTTTGTTTTTATCTAACCTTGTATTTTTACCGTGCGACGCTTATGCATAGCACGGACTATGCCGTGGCAACATGTCTGTCCGTCTGTCCGTCACACGCCGGTATTGAGTCTAAACGGTTATACATATCCTCAAAGTTTTTTCACCAACGGATAGCCCCACCATTCTAGTTTTCCCATACCAAACGGGATGACAATATTCCGATGGGGACACCCTAACGGGGCGTCAAATGCAAGGGGGTATGAAAAAATCACGATTTTCGACCAATGTCGGGCTTTATCTCGGAACTGATGCAAGATAGAGCCATAGTTATGGAAGGCGAATAGGAAACCGCACTCAAGCTTTCGAATGGTGCCAGTTTGAATGACCTTCTGTGACCTTTTCAAGGGCACGATTATTCAACATCAAATAACTTGAAAATGGTACAACATACAGCTATACTAACAATGGCCGACCAATAGAAAGTCGTATGTGATCTATCGAACAGCGCCATTTTCAATGACCTCGAACGACTTCTATCCGCAGTTTCAAGGTTACGCCATTCTTTGACGCTGAATATCTCATAAACGGTACGACATACAGACATAGTTTCAATGAAATACCAATAGGGACTTACACACACCCTACTCAACAATGTCATTTCGAATGACCTTGAGTGACCGTGAGTGACTTAGCAAAATATTCAATGACACGAAGCGTTGCGCGGTCTCTCTGCAACAGCTGAGCTTCTTGTACTTCTTTGCTAAAATAAATGATGATAATGATGATGATAACGATGATGATATTGTTGAAGAGATCACTTCTGTCTATCTAAACCAACGCAACGCAGACGACCCCTTATCCAGATTTTAACAGTCACGCCGTTAGGCCTATTTGACGCTGAGTGTCTCAGAAGCGGTACGAGATACATAGTTACAATGAAATACTAAAAGTGACTTAACCCACGCCCTACTGAAGGGTGGCATTTCGAAAGTCCTTGAGTGGTCTTGAGTGGCTTAAGGGGTGTTTGTCAACTCAACTCACTGAGCTCAACTGACCCAGTTGAACAGCGTACAGCCAAGTCAGTCGTGTTTTTGTTTATGACGTCACGACCTACAAACTGAGTCAACTGTTGTTCACGCTGTCGAGATGAGTTCAGTTGAGTTGAGTTGAGTTGTGTCGCTATAAACACCCCTATAGTGAAATATTCAATGACACGAAGCATCGCGCGGTCTCTCTGCGACAGCCCAGTTTCTTGCAATGTAAAACAACGCTAGCTACTGAACCGTCATTCGTTTGCCTAACAGGATGTAGTCAAGCAGAACAACCTGTATTGCTGAGTTGACTAGTTCATTTTTTTAAACTCTCAACAGTCTGATGTTCGCCATAAACCAAAGTAGAGTAGAGTAATACGAGTAATACGAGGCTGTAGCGGTATAATACCGTTGTTCGTAAAACCCGGCGCTAGTGCATATGCCTCACTAGGACCTCCGCAGTTTTTGCTACTCGCAAAAGCCTATAGCGTATACCGATGAGCCGGCTTTAATAATGTATTAGCGGTACTAGTCTACAGCTTGGCTGCGCGTCGTTGCAAAGCCATATCTCTCGTGGCACGATCTAAGGACGGGTCGCCTGTTCAGATGTGTCATGCCTGACTGCGTGTCTGTCAAACACGTGCCATGTCGCCGTTCTTGAGCGGTGAGAATGACGCCAGAGACGATGATGAATCATGACACGTCTTCGTTGCCTAGTTTTTACCGCGCGATGCTATGCATAGCGCGGACTAAGTAAGTAAGTAAGTAAATAGATTTACAAAGCGCCGTAGTGGTAAACGAATCAGAGGCGCTAAGATAGGTCGCTAAGCAGTGGCAAAAGCTGAGTGGAAAGATTAGGTTTTAGGTGTCGGAGGAATGTTGTGAGAGTTTCGCAAGAACGGACGCTAGAGGGGAGACTACTTCAGATAGCTGGAGCTGACGAGCGAAAACCTCGAGCACCAAATGAGATGTTACAGCAATTACTGGAAGTGTTAGAAAACTTAATTTCATGTTGTCAAATAAAACAATGTGTGGTCTTGTGTACTGGAGATTAATTCTGGTGTAAGGCAAGGATCAGTGTTGTCCCCCTTTTTGTTTGCGGTGTATCTGGACAATCTCAGTAGAAGGCTGCCACATTATCTTGTATGCCGATGACTTTTGTCGCCATCTGTAGCTCCTTTGCAACACCTTTTGCACAAATGTGAAGTAGAACTTTCATGGATAGACATGTCAATTAATTTTAGCAAATATTCATGTTTACTTATTGCACCCCGTAATGATGTTGTTTGTGCCATGCAGGATTACTAGTTCAACTGGCCATTCTATACCATGGACTTTCGAGATCCGATATCTAGGTGTGTACCTAGTAAAGTTTCGGACGGTTAAATGCTCTAGATGCCGCAAAACGCGGCTTTTACCGGGCATTTAACAGTATTTTCGGAAAATCGGGCATATTAGATTGGAGGAAGTGATTCTCCAACTGGTGTCCGCAAAATGTATACCAATCATATTATTATGGACTTGAGGAGCTCCCTATTAGACAATCACAACTTAGATCCCTCGGTTTCACGATAAATAGGTTATTTATTCAAAACCAATGACATTCGCCTAGTTCACTTATGCCAAGACCTGTTTTATTTTTATCTGCTAAATGTGCTTTTACAGCAACGAACTATGAAATTCATGGACAAAATATAAAGTAAATTTGTACATCGATCAATGAATGTGTCATGCATGCTGTCTTATTTGTATTTTTTGTCATTAATTAAGTTCATTATTTTCTATTTTTTTCTTTTTTGCTACCATTGTATAGTTAAATAAAGATTTGTATAACAGAGAGAAGGTTGGCAGAGACAGATCGTAGAGTTCTGTATGGAGTGTGCCACTGGACTAGATTAGCCAAATATTCGGGATTACCAGTATACATTGCTGTCGGAAGATTATCCGAAGATGTCTGTGCGTCACACATTGCATGGTATTGTGTCGAAACGGCCAAACGTATCATCAAACTGTTTCTGCCGTCGGGTAGCTGCACCATTCTAGTTTTTGCCGCACCAATCGGGGGCGTCAAATGCAGGGGTATAAAAGATCGCAATTTTCGACCAATATCTCGTTTATCTCGATAACGATACAATGTAGAGCCATAGTTAATATGGAATGCGAATTGGAAACCATACTCAAGCTTTCGAATGGTACCATCTTCGATAAACTTGAACGACCCCTAACCCAAATTTCAAGGTCACCAAATTTCAAGGTCACGCCTCTATTTGACACTGAATAGCCTACCTCAGAAATAGTACCAGGAAGACACATACAATGGAATACTAATAGGGACTTTCACACGCCCTACTTAAGGATGTCAGTTCGAATGACTTTGAGTGACTTAGCGAAATATTCAATGACAATGAAATACTCAATGTTAGCGCATTAGAGGCGTTGCGTAATGCGCTATATAAATTTAAGACTTACTTACTTACTTACTTACGAAGCATCGCGCGGTCTCTCCGCGACAGCAGAGCTTCTTGTTAAACGTTTCGGTATCTTTTTACATGCGTCAAATAAAAGTTCTGAGGTCGGATTATCAGCAGCAGCTTTGATGGCCTTTTTGGCAGTGTGATCTGCAAGATCATGATGAGGTATACCGCAGTGACCAGGGATCAATACCATCGTACTTTCAACATTCATGTCACAAAGTGTTCGGAGATACAGGGCGGTCCAAAACCAGACTGTGTTAAAGGTTGTAACTCTTGTGTATGATGACGTAGAAAGACGATCCATACAGACTGTGAGTAAGACTGGTGTGTTGCATGTCACCGCATTTAAGTATTCTTTGCACAACTTCAGTGAAATAATATTACATTTAAGCAATAACGTTCATTTTTTTGTAAACGTTTTACTCAATTCATGGTGAATCACCTGTGTTTCTGTGTACAGATCACCATGGTTAGTCTTTTTAGAAGTTGGTCTGTCTCGCCAGTTTACCTTGTGATTTGAACAGTGCCCTTGCGTTCTGTCCGGTTGAAAATCAAAATCCTTTCAACTACCGTACGACGAATGTCTCGGAGTAATCCTTCTTCGAGGATGTCACTGCAGTGGTATACCGTACACGCGATGTTTGTTTTAGCCGCTGGCTGTATAAAAACGGGGACATCCTACAGAGTTTTTACACCGCAATGCGCAATACCGCAGCAAGGGGCGCCATTGCACCGTTTACCTCACTCGGTCGCATACATTATGCTCCCATAATAGAGTTAACCGGAACCAGAAAATTGGCCACAAATCGGCTGACTTCTCTGAAGCTCTGCAGCAAAAACTGCATCGTCAAAAAATCCCCGGATCTTTTGACGATACTTCGAATCTCTGATCGCCGTAAGTGCCTTCTGTTAGACTGCTGGTATCAGGTGTTATTCGTGGCCGTATGAAGCGGTCCGGCAGGTCCGGTTTTGGCCGGAGCAATAATTACCGCGCGATGCGATGCATAAGCGCGGTCTTTGCTGTCACACAGTGTCTGTCTGTCTGTCTGTCTGTCCGTCTGTCCGTCTGTCTGTCCGTCCGTCCGTCCATCACGTTCGTGGATCACGTCAAAACGAATAAACATATCTTCGAAAATTTTTTCACCATCGGGTAGCGACACCATTCTAGTTTTTCCATACCAAAGGGGGTGCCGACATTTCGACGGGAACCCCCCTAACAGGGGCGTCGAATGCAAGGGGGTATGATAAAATGAAGATTTTTTACAAATATCTCGCTCTATCTCACAAACGATTATAGGTAGATGAGAACATGCAGCGAGACAATGTGTAAGCATCGAATTCTCTTTCCATCCATACAACATTTAGCGTTATTGCCTCAGGGGCGTACCCAGGGGAAACAATAATGTGCTAAAAATAGCGATTTTTGGACTTACGCATTAACTTAAGCATCGTATAACTCGGAAACTGTTGAAGATAGATAGGCACATGCTGCGAGGCGTTTGGCAAGCATTGAATTGTCTTCCCATCCATGCAACATATTGCGTCATAGTCGCAGAAGCGTCTCCAGGGAAAACAAAAACGTGGACTGCGGTACGTGAAAATGGCGATTTTTTTTGCATTTGCGGTTCGAATAACTGGGAAACTGTTGAAAATAGATGGGTACATGCTGCGAGACAATTTGTAAGCATCGAATTCTCTTTCCATCCATACAACATTTAGCATGATTGCCTCAGGGGCGTCCCCAGGGGAAATAAAAATGTGGTAAAAATAGCGATTTTTGGACTTACGCATTGACTTAAGCATCGTATAACTCGGAAACTATTGAAGATA
>Ga0209149_1000557_pt1 | contig 15905 bp, 5 predicted proteins | sample WorMetTyACAVOLI2_FD_187423 | JGI IMG/M metagenome (GOLD analysis project Ga0209149, IMG submission 187423) | Marine gutless worms symbiont microbial communities from Max Planck institute for Marine Microbiology, Germany - Olavius algarvensis... ... | reverse complement strand
TAGATTTTCTATTACTTATGCACACCGAAGGCAGCGGAAAATTAAACATTTCCATGCAGCTGGTCGCAACTTCTTTGGATCTAGTATTGAATATTTTCATGAATGCGCCTACAACTACATATTCCAGAGACTTAAAGTCGGCCGATGAGAGAGGGCACGCTTCTAGACCGTAATACAGTGATGGCAAGCATTTACTTTTTAGCAATTCAACAGTAACAGGCTCAGCCGCTAACCGACCCACCTTACCAAATATAGCGTTGAAAGAACGATAGAAAGATCGTTTGGAATTACTCAAAGAACACTTCAGTGACTTTGAAGAAACAAAGTAAACACTTAAGTACTTAATGGACTCTGTTTTTCCGTCTGTTTGTCTGTCTCTCTGTCGCCAAAATGCAAAAATAACGCGATTTTCTCAAAAACTAAGCAATTTGGAGCTATGTTGTTTATCGACGACCTATAGGAAGTTATGTCAGCTTAACTGGGCTTCTCAAAGAACCCATTATTGGATCTCTACAATCCAAGATGGCTGAGATCCGCCATCTTGAAAATCGACATGACGTCATATTTTTCTGCCGAGGGTGGTCCGATTTGGATAAAATTTCGCAGACTGGTACAGAATGACATGTCGACTGCGGTGATGTGTGGAAATGGAAACCAGATGTAAAATTGCAATATGGAGGACGTTTGAGCGAATTCAATGGCATGTCATCCCAGAGCCAGGTATCATATTGCAGGGTGCTGCCACTTGGTGAATTCATTGTCACGATTCCAGAGCCACATGCCACATTGCAGGATGCAGTCACCTGACAAAATCAATGTCGTGATCGTGCCACATTGTAGGATGAAAGAATTCCATCCTGCATATTGAAAATCGTTTTTGCCATATTTCATTTTATTTTTGTTTTTAATGCAGTTTACGCTTTGACGAGTGGCGGCTTTCGTATCGTCTCCGATACACTTGTTCAACAAATTTTAACGCAGTTTATTTTGGGGGAAAGCGACTTTTAATGAATTTTAATTTTTTTGCAATGAACGTCCGGAGCAGCGAGGTATCTCTATAGAGATGGGCGCAGGCTTATCCACGACCCTGTCACCTTGACCTTAAACCACTGAACTTCAAAATGAATGGAGATGTAGAAGTCACCAAGTATAGCAACTATCTACCGAGCTACCTTCAGCCGTTTTGTCTGTAACATGCGAACACTAAAGAGCAGACAGACATACACACACAGGCCAGTATAACAAATATTTGGCACTAAATGCCTGGCATACATGATTGCTTAGTGTTGCAGTCCTGCGACAAACAGTGGTAACAAATAACGTACTTAACTATCGCATTCGCCTATCGTGGAAATGCCGTCCATTTCGCACAATCTTGCATACAACTCTTTAGGCTATCATTGCAAAACATTATGGAATGATTGACTGAATGACTGAAAACATGTTCACAAAATTATTAGGCCTATACAATTATTCGGTTTTTGAAGAAGTTATACTAGAAAACGGACTTTAAATTCATTTTGGACCACAAAAAGGTATTATGGAGCTAAGAAAGCGGAGACTGTCGCTGTTTGCTCCTGCTAAAGAGTTTCGTCCAAGTTTGAAAACTTTGCCCGGTTACTAAATATTCCGTCGTCGCTGTTCACTCGCATTGAACTTCGACACAGGTCTAGTTGTCGCAAGTCAATGTTTGAGCAAGTAAGTAAGCACACGTGCAGTCCCATCAGCAACAAGGTGTGCGGCGCACACAGACAGGTGCGCGACTTTAGACCCGGAAAGCCTGCTGAGCACGTTTCAAAACTGAGCCGCGGTTGCAAGGTTTGTGTGTGAAGTAAGATGTGCCTCGCTCATTCCACGTGGCCAAATCTCATGTTTGTGACTGAACAAAGGTCCGCGTATTTGCTCAGATAATGTGATGGATTATCGGCTAGAACCACGGTCCGTGCTCCATTGTGTTACGTTGTGGTTAGCAGTACCTTCTCGTGTGGTAGAACGTTTCGGTATGAACTTCGGCGTCGTTAGCGGCACAATGGCGCTGTTTGGATTAAGGTTAAGTTAGTGTAGGCTACCGTTTACTGTTGAAATGCTGTCAAAAACAGAACAATAAACAACCCACTGCAAGCTACCACTTTTTAACAACAACGACGTAACGATACTATTAAAATGATTTGCTGGTTCGTGTTATCAAGGAAACTCTTATGTCGATAGTTAACCTATTCCAAGTGGAACGACATGGCTGGTTAAAAGAAGAGTTGATTAGTCAAATACCAGTATAATGCGGAATACCAAAATACTTTAATCGTCTTTCCGCGGTCGTCTCCACAACGTCATATTCCAAGCATCAAAGCAAGTCGCCAGAACATCGTACCGCCCGGTCCTGGTTTGTGACCACGTGCGTGTCAACAAGTAGGCTGGACTTGGTGTTGATGAACTAGCTCAGAACTCTGACCGTGCCGCCAGGTAAGTCGTCGTCCAGCCTATATAAGTCTGTCGACATCGCGACAATCATCGATCGTTGGAGTCTGGACGCAGGTGTGTGGCGACAAACGATGCAGCATGCTGGTAAGAACGCTTTTTATTAGGCCTAGCGAGCATTGCGTGATTATGATAAGTATCATTAAAAGACATTTTGTGCATATGTGTACATTTATGCTGTTGCACAAGTCCTTAGTTCAGCCTCATGTGATTATGCTGCTCCTATCTGGTGTCAATACAAGAAAGGAAACATTAACGACATTGAAAAAATTCAAAAGAGAGCAACTAAACTGATAATTCCTCTGAAAAAAAAACTCTTTTTGAATTTATGTCTAGTCCCTACACTAATAAAATACGGACGATTGAGGGGAGATATGATTGAAGTATTTGAAATTTTAAATGGTTACTACGATATCAATGTGGCTCCACACCTGATGATACGGTCATACATTCGGACTTTAAACTTTTAAATCATACGGAAGTATACTTTTAAGAATTATATAATGGATAAATATCATCATGTCAGCCTCAGTAATCATTGAGTGAAAAATTCTGCGAAGTTGTATTTTGAGCATTCGTTATGTTTTGATGTTTGATGTTTTTTTCTTCACTTCTTTTTCACTCTGCATTTTGTTGCGAATAAAAAAGGATATACACTCACTGCTAAGTGGTCAACATATAGAACAGTTTACCTAACAATGTTTGAGTAAGTAAGTAAGCAAGCACACGTGCAGTTGATTCATTTAAGCGTAATTCAGATCAGTTTTGGTTTCATCATGATGTAAAGTATGATTATAGGCTACAACCGAATTGACTGCATGGAATCGGAGGTAGATCAGAGGTTGTCAGTGACGTGTATACGTGTGCTTGTTATAAAGATGCGACTATAGACTATAGAGGCATTTGCCTGCGTCTCGACTTCCTCGTTGACTTGACTTGTATATTTAAACGATTCGTTACTGAGATTACTTTACCGTCTGTCTGTCCGTCTGTGACACTCGTGAGCTGTGAGTGAACAGAGGACATTTTGCAGAATCTGCTTACGTCGTCTCGTAGGGCGGAGATTTGGCTCGGTTTCTAAAAAACAGCGCGAAAATCTTCGCAACCGTTTTCCTTCTGGGAATTATGTATTCGTAGAAGGTGGATATGAAGAAATTGAGATGTTCGACCAGTAGCTCACTTAATCTCGAAATGATAAGCTAGGGTCATAGTTAGAATGCCAGTAGGAAACCGCACAGCACAGGTCTATCGAACGGTGACATTTTCAACGACTGAATAACCCCGAACCCACATTTCAAGGGTGCGACATTATTCTACGTTGAATATCTCAGAAACGGTACAGGATAGAGAACTGTTATAACGCACCACTGATAGCACTAAATGCTCCCACTACTAAATGATGTAATTTCGAATCACCTCGAGTGACCTTGACTGACAACGACACTCTGCGTCGCGTACATGGGGTCTTTGCGACAGCTGAACTATAGAATGTATATATACCATGTGATAGAGCATGGGACCTGCATGGGTTTCAACTGAAAATGATCTTGAAAATATTCTGTTTTTTTCATTTCTCAGTGACTATGTTTACGAGGTGAGTATCAAATGTAGCGATTTTTCACCGATCTCGACAACTACAGAGTTTTGAGGAAATCAACTTATAGCGTAGAACTGACTGGGTTTCTTGTATAAAAAAAGATTGCGACAATATTAGCCACGGTTGTTTTATTTCATCAGAGGGGCTGGCCTTTGCTCGTGATGCATACAAACGGCACATCGTGACTTTTTCGATTATTGCTCCTTATAAATACTCTTACTTACTTACTTACTTACTTACTTACTTACAGACTGACTTACAAATACTCGCAGACAAATTACTAATTATTTTTGGCACAGAGAGACCTTATTCAATTCTCAATTCAGTAAGTTAAAAGTTTTTAAATTGGCTTAGAACCAGCTGCGTGGTTTTCATAGCAACAGCAGCGGGTTGATAAGTCTGCGTCTCAAAAAACCGTACCCTACGATATTTTGACATAACTCGATCAAAAGTTCTTTAATTTAAATACAATTCCAGAGGTAATATGTGCTCAATATTCTTCACTAAACCACAAAGTTAGAACACAGTTGCGTTTGCAGCAGAGTACCAGCTGAAGCGAATTAGGCCTACCGTAGCAATCCTTAACTGCGCGTCATTCCAGTTTATGCTGCCTTATGAACAGAAAAGGTAAATCTTTTAAACAGTGTTTCTATCGGAATAATAAAATGTTTTGTGGTATCAGAGTTACGACACGTGTTTGAATGCTGTCTATCAGCATTGATTGACACAGCCCCACAATCGTTTTGCCACTCGTTTATTGCTCTGTCGATGATAGGTTGTTCGAAGTCGGCCCAGAAATCCGATGTTCAGGTGTGTCAAGTCGCTTCTGTTTTATCGAAATCACACTGCTGATACTAAGCCAATTTAAAAAGTTTTTATTGTAGTCACTGCAGAATTGACTAATGTATCTGTATATGCCAAAAATAAGTAGTGAACGTTGTGAACTGGTGAACTTATGTGATATTGACTGTAGCGGTCCGGTTTTTTGAGACACACTGTAATACTTATTAACTTATACTTACTGGTTGTCATGCACTTTGCACCAGTCAGCCGATATACGCAAGGCTTGCCGATAACAAGTAAGTAACGCGCGCTGTCTCGGCAAAAGCTGAGCTGTTTGTCTATAATAAGGTGCATAAACTAGATGATGTATCAACAGAACCAAAATTAGCTTAAAACGAAGTTAATTCGGGTGAAAACCTACGCAGTAAAACCTTAAAGGATATTTTATTTTTTTTGTACTGCTACCTGCAAAAATTAGAATAATAGCTCAAGAAAAACTTGTGTTAAAAGTGCGGTGTCTACAGTATTATATATTACAGAATTCTTTCACTTTGGCTTTCACAAGCGCGTAACTTTTTTAAAATCATAATACAACGTTTACGTCCGTAGTTACTCGTGAAACGAAAAATATGAATTTATCGTCTGATGTTTTATCCTGTTGGTGCTCAACAATGTTGTAGACCTACATGTATTTACATAGGCCGGTTAGTGTTGGTGCAATGTCAGCTGTTCACACAGTTACAGTCGTATCGGTTCTGTAGCTGTTCGAACATCTCTAATAGCGCCAACTAACGCATTTATAGCTCCATGCAACTAGCGTACGACTTCAACAAGAAATTGAAATACCAACAATCAAAGAACGTAGAGAATTTTTCTCACGAAAAATAAACAGACGGATTCAGCTGTCCTAACAAGCACTGTGAGGACTGAATCGGTGTTAGTTTGGACTGCTGGACCCGTTTGTGGACTCTGACATCAGAAACAAGACAAGAACAGATGCAGCAGCCGAGTTGGGTGCTCACGGTCCATCGCAGGTTGTATTTAGGCCTAATTTCGAAATAGGTTCATCACTAAGTAACGCGTGACGGTGCATCGTTTTGTCGTCAAATTTGTCTGCATGAGGCAACCGAACGAACATGATATTGCATAATCTACCGGAATAAATAAGAAATCCTTAATATACGTTAATCTAATATGCTTGCTTTATATTAGTTATTTTTATGCCTTTCCGTTGTCCCGGTGTCTGTCCCGATGTATGTCCTGTGCCAACATCGATTCGTCCACACGGCAGGTGGGGCGCGCGAGTCCATTACACATGCTGCCGCGGAGGCATCATATGACCGCGGCGGTCTTGAGTTCTCTCATATGATATGATCACGGTTTGGTATGTCGTGTGTGCACGTTTGTTCGTTCCACTGCCCGTGTGGTCTTCACAATCGTTTGCATGTGTGTTGTGATTTCTTTTTTTCGTATGCGTTTGTCGAATTTTTATGAAGATTACTGATAAGGCGTCGTGGTTGAAACGCAGCAGAAATTGACGATAAAGTGCATCACAGCAAGGCGGTGGGGTTTTGTCGACGGAGCGGCGACGGTCCCAGCTGTTCTAGCAAGCACTGTGCCAGTTGTTATCAGTGTTGGTTAGAACTGCTGAGATGGTCCCCGGTCCCTCTAATCTGTCGTCCGTAACGCGACGAAGGCGAACACAAGAACACGCACCAATGCTAATAGAAGAGAATGGACCTTTTATTTTCATACTTAGAATTTTAATTCGGCTAAGTTAGAATTTTCTTGCTGTGATCGTTATTTCTTATTTGCTTAGACCCCTAATAGTCAGTTTAATTTGCGTTTTGCCTAACTGATTGAGATTTGACAAGCAAGAGAACAAAAAATGCAAATAATAGCAATAAATTGTTTTTAAATCTTTTATTTTTTTTAAATTTGTTGAATTAATTTGGACTGTCGCAGTGTCTCTTTTCTTAAGCATTTGGTCACGCACCGAGTTCGATTTGAAGCGAAGCATGCATAAGTCGCTATTAAACATTATCACCTTGCGAGAATAGACTTTTGCTAGTTAACTGAAGACATAAAAGACAGAAAATATTAGTTTTTTTCTATGGCAATGATGGCATTATGAAAGATATTACTTACTTACGTAACGATGACATTTTGTTAGCCATGCGATGGGCCCAGCTGTCCTCATAAGCACTGTGCATACATTGAAGCCTTACAGTGTAAGTGAAGACAGCTTCGCTCGTTGCGTGGAATGCGTCAGAATTTGAGATCGGCTACACATGACCAGGCCTAGCTGTCAATCAACGTGACCGACACAATGACTCAGGATCCTGACAGAATGAATTTTCTAATCCTTGTCTTTCTACAGTTCGACTCACGTGACGTTAGTGTTGGTGCAATGTCAGCTGTTCACACAGTTACAGTCGTATCGTATTGTCGTATCTGTAACTGTTCGAACATTTCTAATAGCGCCAACTTGTCTTCACCGTCGACGTCTGACAATGACAGTGACACAGCGCCTCCGTGATTCAATAACGTTTTGCCGAGGAGCAACTAAAACACACACTCGACGACAACTTGATTGATCAACAAAATATGTAGTGTATATATGATTTTGTGTAAATTACTTCGCGACTAAATAAAAACAAGAAGCTCAGCTGTCGCAGAGAGACTGCGCGACGCTCCGTGTCATTGAATATTTTGCTATGTCACTCAAGATCATTCGAAATGACACTGTTGAGTAGGGCGTGTGTAAGTCCCTATTATTATTTCATTGAAACTATGTATGTCGTACCGTTTATGATATATTCAGCGTCAAAGAATGGCGTGACCTTGAAACTGGGGTAGGGGTCGTTCAAGGTCATTGAAAATGGCGCCGTTCGATAGATCATATACGACTTTCTATTGGTCGGCCATTGTAAGTATAGCTGTATGTTGTACCATTTTCAAGTTATTTGACGTTGAATAATCGTGACCTGGAAAAAGGTCACTCAAGATCAATCAAACTGGTACCATTCGCAAGATTGAGTGCAGTTTCCTATTCGCCTTTCATAGTAACTATGGCCGTTTCTCTAACCGTTTATGAGATATTCAGCGTCAAAGAATAGCGTGACCTTGAAAATTGGGTTAGGGGTTGTTTAAGGTCATCGAAAACGGCGCCGTTCGATAGACCACATACGACTTTCTATTGGTCCGCCATTGTAATTATAGCTCTATCTTGTACCGTTTTTGAGTTATTTGACGTTGAATAATATTGTAACCTTGAAATCTGGGTTAGAGGTCATTCAAGGTCATTCAAACTGGTACCATTAGAAAGCTTGGGTGCGGTTTCCTATTCGCCTTCCACAGTAACTATGGCTCTATCTTGCATCGTTTGCGATATAAAGCGAGATATTGGTCGAAAATCATGATTTTTCATACCCCTTGCATTCGACGCTCCAGTTAGGGGGGGGGGGTCCCGTCGGAATATTACAATGCCGTTTGGTACGAGAAAACTAGAATGGTGGGGCTACCCGACGGTGAAAAAAATTTGAGGATATGTGTAGCCGTTTAGACACAATACCGGCGTGTGACAGACAGACGGACGGACGGACGAACATCTTGCGACGGCATAGTCCGCGCTATGCATACGCGTCGCGCGGTAATGACAACCCTGGCTGTCGCAGAAAGGCCGCACGACTCTCTACGTCTTTGCAATTTTGCTAAGTCGCTCACAGTCACTCAAGATCATTCGAAATCACACCGTTCAGTATATAAGGCGTGTGTAGTTTCTGTTTGTATTCCATTGTAACTGTGTGTCTATCTTGTACCGTTGCTGAGATATTTCACATCGAATAAGATTTCCACCTCATCTGCAATATATTGCTACACTACCTTGTGAAATTCGAAAATCCAAAATGTTACTGACTTTTACAGCACCTCAACAGACTGTTGACATGTTCCTGAGGACACTTTCAGGACTTGATTTAACATTTAACAGTAGTTAGACAGACTGTCTCAAGACTGCTCACACTGACTGACTGACTGACTTAACATTTTGAAGTTTGTCAGACGACGTCTCGAATCAACAGCTGAACATTAGTCAGTTGAACATTGTTGCATCATGGCGATTTTTTCACCATGATTATCTTCGCACCACGTTCGTTCTTTCTAGGCTATACTTCGTATTTTGTACAAATATTTAAGTAAAATCATTAGTTCGATATTTTTAGGTTACATAAGATGATCTTACATTAAATTTTACTTAAACACATTAATTGTCACGTTCAACGTGAAAATTGGGTAACATTTTTTGGATTTTCGACTTTCACAGGGTAGTGTAGCAACATATTGCAGGTTACGTGGATATCTTTGTGATGTGTACATAGAAAATTTTCTTACGAATCACCTGGTAAACGAAGTTTGAAAATCACTCCACATTTGGCAAAGTTATTATCAAACATCAAGTGGCTTACTTTTCTTGGAACACGGTGTAGTTACAAACACAGACAACCAAAAACAATACCTTGCTGGCTGCGACTGGGCAGATGATCGTTATTGTGTGTTCGTTCAACGCATTAATTCACTTTAGTCGCTGACCTGCAGACCGGTTTGTTTCGTCTTCATCGACAAAATATCCAAACTTGTGGTCGTTTTGGATGTGGCGAGCTAACGGCGCTCTCTCCGTCACTTTCAGCACGCTGGACCACCTCAAGGGTCAGGTCCGTCCGTTGTCCGTCCGTGGGGGAATATCTCAACAAGAATTAATCAGTAGACTAGATAGCCGAACGTTACGTACGTGCCGTCAACGTGTTGGGCCTTTAGACTTTAGTAAGCTAGATGGCCGTTACTTGCTCGGATTGATCGTACAATCTGACTGAAATATTGGAACGGACGTGTCGGAAAAGTGTTCAAATGAAACTTTACGTACAATCAAAAAAATCGAAAGTCATATCTGAAAGTTATAATCATCTATCAAATTGCAAAAAGAGGTTAACATGTTGTGTGCCTTTGAAATCTGCGTTACGGGTCATTCAGGGTCAGTGAAAAATGGCAGAATTCGATAGACCATAAACGAATTCATAGTCAGCCGTTGTATGTATAGCTCTACAGGGTGGCTCAAATTAAAATACCCGGACACAATGCAATTTCTCAACAACCGTGTGAGATTTTTACACCCAAATTTCTTGATTTATATGGGAGAGATCATACTACAATTCTGAATGTACAAAAAAATATTTTAGTTTTCTCCAAAGTTATGGCTATATAAATATTCTATGCCATATTTTCAATTCTGCACGAAATAATCAACAGCAACTTGTAATTTTCATCGTGAAGAAACATTGACTGTTATTACAAATACCACAATCTGACAAGTAGTTCATTTTAGCCATTTATATTGTACCATTTTCGAGTTATTTGACGTCGAAGAATATCGTGACCTTGAAATCTAAATCAGGGGGTCACTCAAGGTCATTTAAAATGGCACCGTCCGATAGATCGCATACAAGTTCATTCGTCTTCTATTGTAACTATGGTCATATCTTGTATCGTTTTCGAGATAAGCGACATATTTGTCGAAAATCGCGATTTTTTCATACACCTTGTATACATAACAACCCTTTGCGAAAATGGTTGCGAATATTTTCGCGCTGTTTTCATCACAACCGAGCCAGATGGTTAGGTGAGTTTGGTGCCAACGTATTGCGGTAAAGTTCAACTCTGTGAGTAGGATGCATGCATCAACGTTACAGACGACAGACGGATTTGCGATGACAATAGCCGAACGTAGCGTAGCAACGTTTGGCTAAAAACTAAGCAAGTAGTTACTGAACACTAATAGGAAGTCAATGGCACTGTTGATTCTGTTGCCGGGATATATTGCAGTGTCAAATACGTAATAGGCCTATGTGAAAATATTAATACGGCTTAATTGCTGTTTGACATGGCATCAGACCACAGCGCCATTGTCAACCGAGCACAACCGCCGTCACACTGCAGGTGTTGTTAACTCTTCCAAACAGACTGCAACCGTCGAAACCTGTTGTTAGCAGTCATTGTTGGTTGCGTTGACGATACCTCCGGTATGACGCCAAAGTCGAACAAGAGGCGGGCCAATTAACTTCTTCTCGCAGTAGCGATGTTCTTGTTAATTTACGTTGCTTCACTAATACCGGCCGGCGAGTTATTTGTTTCGGTTGTCTGTGTTTGTTACGATGATGTTTGTACGAGAAATGGTTCACAGCCGTCCTATGAAAAGCTTTCACGACAAGATCGGCAATAGTACCGGTATCGTACCATTAAATCTGCCACGTAACAGCACCCTGCAATGTGGCACGGGTCGATATCCTCTGTGCCTGGCAGCACTTCATGAGATTCAACATGTAGCGTACAGTTATCTGTTAACGCTGGCTTACGTCTGCTAAAAACTATTAATTTTGGTCAGAGCGTTCGATGAAACAAGCAAAAAAAAACTCGTTGGTTATTTTATACGCGGCATATAGAATGCCTTCTAACACTGTGCACTCTTCAGTAAAGAACGTAAAGTGAGATTTCCTGGAGCATGGAGCAATTTCGGCCAACACCATTCCTGGCACTAACAAGGAGTGGAATCCGTGTCTATCGCTCTATCCATCAAACAGCAAACCTCAATCAGGCCCATCAGTCAATCAATCAATCCATACATCCATCCATCAATCAAAACGAATATACATGCAGCGCCAAAATGTCGAAATACAGGGTATGCCAAAAAACCAGAACATTTTAGGTGAACGTTACTACGTTACGTTCGCCTTATGAAAGTTTGTATCTCCTGTATATGATGACGTAGAATGACGACACATAGCCTACTACAGAATCTTCATACGATACGATACGATACGATACGATACGATAGTGTGTATTTAACGTGTAGTAAAAAGCTGACGAATAGCCAGCTTAATTCACCACATGGAACGAACAAAAATGTAAAAGAAAAACTAAAAAATAAACTGATGAGCATCATAAGTCATCATATACAGGAATTCCAAATGTTTAAAAATGGTCTGCAGTTTTTGGTCCACCCTGTGAACATGTGTCTTTTTACGAGTTTTAAGATAAGATATTTTTTCGCACTTCGCCGGTTGTTCATACTTTCTTTCACCTCCCTACACGCATTTCTTAAAATCTCATCAATCTTAACCAACAAACTTAATATTGTATAATGTCGCTAAATTCGCACAGTCAAAACGTGTCTAAATTATTGTGATGGTTATTGTTTCGAGTGTGTTTTTATCGTTCGCAAACCTAACCTGTAAATTAGTAACTGTTCGATCTGTTCGCTGACTAAACGTAGGCCTAGAGACTCGATCGTAAACGATAACAGGCTGGGATCAAATTATCACTTTACTGCGAGGGTATACACGTGTGCTCTAAATAGTTAACTGCCTGATTCATCGACAATGTGCGACCTCCCGCCCGAGTGGCGTAATATTAATTAGACTATACAATGCTTATCTCATACGTCATAAGCGTCATAAGCGTTGTGGAAATTCGGTAGCGTACAGATACAGATATGAATTAATCAATTTTGTAGCGCTCGAGCTATGCTAGCGCACGACGAGGCCTAAGCGATAAGCGACGCGTGACTGTCTGTCCGTCCGTCTGTCTGTCTGTCCGTCACACGCCGGTATTGACTCAAAGCTAATGACCGTTGGATTATATGTTTTCCACCAACAGGTAGGGGGCCTAGCATATAATGTCGACAGAAGACTAATTATGAACGCAGCGCCTTACCGTACATAGATTTTTCTGGTTTTCGCGGTGTAGAAGTGAATCAAGACCCATACTATCTCGGACAAAAAGATAGTCCCAGGTCTGTGTATATCAGCGACGTAGGCCTACAGATCGTGCATAAATTCGCAGGGAGAGTGTCGTCTAACCTAGCAGCAGCAGCAGCAGAGTTTATTTGTCATGAAAAAATATAAATGTGCATATCAAATGTAAACGATAGGCGGACTGCCAGAAAGGGTCCTCCATCATTCAGGCCGTCCGTGCTAACTAATAGCCTGATAGTGACAATATTACCATCAGAGAACGTACAAAGCACAGAAGCGTAAACACAGAAATACAATGATTAAAAAAGAACAAAATAGAACACAAAAACAAAACAAAAATCAGTTCATCCGTGCAGTATAATGAAAATACCATCGTCACGTCAAGTGAGTGTCCAATTATAGAGTTTGTGTACGTAAATATATTTTGAGGAGACTGGCGAACTTTTTTGTAGAATTGCAACATTTTAGGTGACTAGGTAATTCATTCCTAGATTTCAAGGTCACGATATTCTTCAACGTCAAATATCTAAAAAAATGGTACAAGATAGGGCTATACTTATAATGGCGGATATCTGCTTTGATCTATCTTGCTTGCTTGCTCTAAATTTCATCACGTCAGTTTGTTCTGCAGTCGCGTCATCAGCTGATGATACCTGTTTGCCCGCCAGTCATCATCACCTGTTATTGCTGCTGCTGCTGGTGCGTGGTGTTTCTGATTTTACTGCTGCTGACAATGACAATAGCCAGGCTCCACTGCGAGGGTATACACGTGTGCTCTATATAGTTAACCGCCTGATTCATCGACAATGTGCGACCTCCCGAGTGGCCGTGGCACGTGTCACGTGACTCGTACGCCGATGAGACAACAGCAACACAGACTGACTGAAACTTTTCATTAACGTCCCTTTAGAACAAAAATTAGGAAATATAATGTGCCCATTTTCTGCTACGAAACAGCGTACAATGTTAGTGTGCGATAACTCGTACACCGATTGATAGTGCAAAGTTTATTTTAGCGCCACATCGAATAGTATGAAGTTGGTACAATGGCCGTTGATGGGTATGCTGTTACATTTGGTACAGCGAGGACGGGACTGGTTGGAGCCGCAGCCCGCCCAGGCCCCTCCTTGCTGTACCAAATGTAACGGCTCACCCATCAACGGCCAGTGTACCAATCACCGTACTGCTGTACAATGGTCCGTTGCTTTGCGGTTTTAATCTGCCATAGGCCTAAAGAGTTAGTGGCTAGATTATGACATTTGGTACCCATATACTGGCTGCACTAACTTTGAAATTCAGCTGTAAAAGGTCGTGCAGTCATTATCACACGGGCATGCGATAACACTGTCCACTACCTAAGTGCGCCCTAACAGTTCGGTTGACACGTTTGTTGGTCTACCGCATTGCAAATGATAATAACTAGGGACAAATTGGACGCTATATATTGACTGCAATAGAAAACAGCGTAAACAATAATTTAACAAATTAGACAAATTTAGGAGAAATCAGGATGTTATGTTTGACTGGACTGTTGAAATAACTGGAAAAATCGCTCAAAAAAATTCCTCAAGGGGCCTGCCTGTCGTTATTGCATTGCCTCAGAGGTGATGCATATTGATTTCTAGTTGTTATTTTATTGTCACTTATTGTTTTTTTTATTGTTTTTATTTTAATCATCTGAATTTTGTAATCTAGCTATACAAGCTACTGAAACAATTAAATTTGATTTGATTTGAACCGGAGACAGATCAGAGTTTAAATTAGAAACTGTTTTAGAAAGTTCTATTTAAAGTTGTTAGGCCTACTGAAGATACAGTTATAGGGGCACAGTGCCTGCAACCGTCTCTCTACTTTGCTGATTGCTGATTAGCACGTTAAATGTTCAACTCGAAGTCTAAGCGAAAATAAGCATGGGCCTATGGGAGAATCAAAGTGTAACAACTAAGAAAAAAAAGTAATTTTTAGCATCTTGCTATCCTATGAAAGCGAAACTAGCTAATAAAACCCAATAATTATGATAATGATATGATAATAGTTATTTTTTTACATTCGTTTCCGCGTTTCTTCTCAAAAGAACAGCTCGCGCTGCGTGGGCCTACGACTTCGTGCTGAATGTGTAGGCGTTGAAGAGCGACGTAGCCAACTGCTCGCCAAGCCCATCGACCCGAGTTCCGGCCGCGCCCAAATAACCAAATAGGCCTAACTACACGCCAGCAACAGTGGTAAAGGCAGCTCGCACAGGGAGTCCTGGGAGTGGTGGCTGATCAATTCCATAGCTGTAGCATATACTTCCGATTTGAGCTCGCAATAGTAGTGTCGGGCGCTCGGTACTTATTTTATATCTCTCTAGATTTCCGGAACGTTTATCTCCGTTGTTATGCCACCGTCCCAAGTGATGAGCAGTAATTAATTTCTTTGTAAATAGTTACTTAATTAAATTACTACAGGGGCCTTAAGTAATGAGAATGATAAATATTACGTAATTAGCAAGTAATTAAATTACTTAAATTAATTACTAAGATGGCAATGGCATGTCTTGTAATACTCGTTATAGGCCTACTAGTAGGCTATAAACCGTTGCTTTTGTCGCGCTCATAGGCATAGGCGGCGTGTCTGTCTGTCTGTCTGTCACACGATGGTAATGTGTCAAAACTAATAATCGTAGGATCTTGCGGTTTTTACCGACGAGTATAAACTCTAAATTTTCGAGACCATCTTTCATACCCTAAGGTCGCACTCCGAACCCTACCCTGGAAATCCCCGCCTGGAAAACCCGACGTAAGCATGTGTGTGCTTACTGCATGAAGGCAAATAACATCATTGCACTGTTTTGCGTGAGTGAAGTAATTTAATGCAATAGACATTCTGCAAATAATGTGCGTATTCGACAGTTAATGCGATGGTGAGCGCAACCTGAATTGTTAACACCAGCTGTAGGCCTATCGTAGAAGGGGCTATGATAAATCGTGATTTTTCGACCAATATCTTGCTTTTTCTCGGAAACGATACAAGATAGCGCCATTTTACAGCGGAGGGCAATTAATTTGTATGTGATCTATTAAATAGTGTAAGAGAGCCCAAATCACTAAATTCTATTATTTTACTATTTTAATTACTAATATCATCGTTACACATCGTAACGCTCGCTAGCATAAGCTACGGCCAAGTTGCCGTCACCATTCCCATAACACCAAAACATTAGCTACACCTAAATTATATAATAACTCTTTCATACTTACTTTTGC
>Ga0209149_1000556_pt1 | contig 15908 bp, 9 predicted proteins | sample WorMetTyACAVOLI2_FD_187423 | JGI IMG/M metagenome (GOLD analysis project Ga0209149, IMG submission 187423) | Marine gutless worms symbiont microbial communities from Max Planck institute for Marine Microbiology, Germany - Olavius algarvensis... ... | reverse complement strand
ATTGTGCTGCACATCAATAACAGTTAAAAAAATCAGAATAGTTGCACATTAGTAAAGCCGCAGTATCATGTTAATTCCAACACGGCAGATGGGACAACCACGTCCCTGACGGACAGTTCGTTAGCGCACGACTCGCACAAACGCTGGTGGCCACATGGCACCAACGCGATGCGTGCGTCACGCTCAGCCACGAGGCAGACCTCGCAACAGTCGTCGTTGACAGCTGCTGTATCTTGTGCAGTTGCGACGGCGTTGGCACAAACTGCTGTTGATTGATCGAAACTCATTAGTCATTATCTACGTCGTTAACTTACGTTTCGCTTTCCATACTTCGTCGTTCCCGCGTTTCTCACTCTCGCATTTTCCACCCCCTGCAAAGCGGTATCGCGTTTTCCAGTCCTGCATTTTCCACCTTTGCAGTGTGATGCCGCGTTTTTCATTTTCGTATTTTCCGTTATCACATTTCCAGCGCCCCCCCCACGTTGACAAGTGGATGAGGCGGTGAATCGAGACAAGACTGGTGAGGCTGATGGAATGAATCTGGAAGATGATTCCAAAGATGGGGTGATGGATATCTAAATGAGCGATCTGTGATTTTGAAGGAAGAAAGGTTTGGCGGGTGAGAAAGAGTGACAACAGATGAGGAAGATGAGGAGCGGGTAGTGGGACTGGAGGACCCGGAGGAGGTTGAAGAGAGATAAGGTTGTGAAGATAGCTAGGTTGAGTGGTTGTCTAGGTTGAGTGGTTGTAAGAACTTTGTAGGTGAGACAGAGAGAGAACTTTATACTTGATGCGTTCGTCGACCTGTAGCAAGTGGACAGATTTGAAAACGGGAGTGACTGATATGTGAGGATTTAGAAGCATCGCTAGAAAACAGTAACAGCTTTCTTCGTTACCGATAAATTTTAATTTTGACAAAATTAGCAAACGAAATTTTTACTACACACCACTCTTACGACTGAACTTAGCGTGTAGGCCTACGCTTCCTCTGCCTCTTCTCTTTCTCCCAATTCTCTCCCCTCCGTTTCCCTTCTCCCTATCCCTACCCTGGCTTCTGAAATCTAGCAAAAGGGTCTGCGGAGCGCTCTGAGTCGAAACCGATTTTCATGTATTTTCAGCATAAAATGTGGCGTCTCGTAACAATAAGCTTCAATAAACGACTTTTACGAGCCATCAAACGGCAATTTTAACGTTATTTTTTCTGAATGGTCTTTATATGCAGTAGAGTTAAGCGTTTGTAACACAGCAAAATACGACATAAAATCAAATCAATTGGATGTTGATTGCCGTCAAAGAATTTGCCGCATCCGCACAGACCTGTTGTGTGCACTGAAGCAATTACAATTAACCACCGTACACGTAGACTACAGTGACGTATTCACTGTTTACTGTAGTCTGTCGAAATTGGATTCTGCCCACTGCTTTCGCTAGCTGAGTCACTGAAAAGAGGGCGCCACGGCCTCGTTTTGGGCCAGGCTCGGTGAAATTGGTCATGATTGACGTTGTTGTTCCTGTTTGTCGCCCGTTCAACCGACAAATTGCAGACACCTGCCGATGTCCCACGGTCCCCCCCCCCGCTCCACCTCGCAGCCTTTACCGACGCACTGGAGCTGCCGCGTTCAACACTCTGCGGCTTGTTGGTATAATTATCTTCGAAGCACCTGGAAAAATAACGTTGCAGTAGTCAAAAAGACGTGATGATGATGACGATGATGACGATGATGATGCACGAGTCTCAGAAGACTGCACAGTGGGTGGGCGCCGCACGTAGCAAGGTTCAGTAAGTAAGTGATGCTGTCACTCTTGTTGTCTGTCCCATGCATACAGAATATAAATTTACGTTTACCTGTGTGTGTAGGTGTGTGTGTCAGTCACACTTTCTGTCAACTCGCCTACAGGGATCCTTTCAAGCGATTTTTACAGTTGATAGCTTAAAAGACGCGGATTTACGCAAGGATGTGCCTTTTTGCGGGGTCTCGATGATGAATAACCACATTTAGGAGTCCAAAGTCCCACAAAACCCCCATTTTGGGGGCCTAAATAGGCATTTCAAGCCAAATATGCGAAAAATTCAAATAGCTATATCTTCAGATCTGTGTATCAGATTGACATGAAATTTGACAGGCAGCTGCGGCCAGCAACAGACTTCGTGGGTGGTGTGGTATTGTGGTAAAACAATTCCAAGATGGCGGACGGCCGCCATTTTGACAATTCATATATCGCCACATCTCAGTGAAAATTCATCCGATTTTGATGAAATTTTGTACACAGCAGCAGATTTTGAACTGGATGAACGTCACGTGATCAAAAATAAAAAGTTGCATTGGACAGACTCCGGTAATTACCAGATTAAGCAACAAAACGCGTTGATTGCACAGTGACAGTTGCGAGATTAACAAATAGTTAAGCTGTCGCAGAAGACCGCTCGATGCTTCGTGTCAGGGAATAGTTCGCTAGGTCACTCAAGGTCATTAGAAGTGACATCCTCGAGTAGGGCGTGTGTAAGTCTCTATTGGTATTTCACTGTAACTACGCATGTATCTCGTACCGTTTGTGAGATAGTCCGCGTCAAATAATGGCGTGAATATGAAATATGGGTTAGGGTCGTTCAAAGTCGTCGAAAATGGTACCATTCGAAAGTTTGAGTACAGTTTCCTATTTGCAATCCATAGTAACTATGGCCGTATCTTGTATCATTTCCGAGATAAAGCGAGATACCGGTCGAAAATCGCGATTTTTTCATACCCCGGCATTCGGCGCCCCCATTAGGAGGTCTCCATCGGAATATTGCCGTAACGTTTGGTACGGAAAAACTAGAACGATGTGGCTACCCGATGGTGAAAACGTTTTTGCCGCGCGATGCTGTGCATAAGTGCGGCCTATGCCGTCATACGGTGTCTGTCCTTCCGTCTGTCTGTCTGTGTGTCTGTCACGTTCGTGGATCATGTCAAAACGAATAAACGGGGTGGCGATATTCCGACAGGAACCTCCTAACGAGGGCGTAGAATTCAGGTGGGGTAGGCAGAAATCGCGATTCTGAGCCTATCTGGCTTTAGTGCCTGCTGTTAACGCTGCAACAAGCCAGGTGTTGTCAACAGAGTCGCCGGTGGAGCACGGCTAGCGTACCGCTAGTTGTGACACATTACTGGTAGTAAGCGGCGGTGTTGATTGCGGGAGAAGACAACGAAATGTTTATGATAAAAAGCCTCAACGTTACGCCAAAGACAACAGAACAGCGCATTTAACTGCACGCAGTGATAAATCTGTAGCCTACGTAACTAACAATAAAAAAACTACTCGATATTTTGTACTGTTAAAGCTAACTACTGACAGACACGAATCATCGCGCGTAAGGACTGTTGCTACTGTTTCTGTTTTGCACTATTTACAGGACAACTGAACTGAGGACGTTGATTACTGATCTATGTGAACTTTGGTGCTAAATTTTTGGTGCATAACTCTTGCGGTATTTAATAGCCATTTACATAAACTGTCATATTGGTAGATACCGTGAACATTTTGGTACATAATACTTTAGCTGCCTTGCACTAAAATTACCTACATTTTATGTTTATTGAGATGCTATAAATAACCTACACCAAGTAACTGCCTTGCTGCGTTGGCCTCGGTCTCGGGGTCTACTGCCTCGGCCTCGGCCTCGGCCGCGGGGACTAGTGCCTTGGTCAGAACACTGTGAATAGGATAGGTGGGAAAATGAAACACCTGTCGATGGCCTATAGTTTTAGTAATAAGTGTGTCAAACAAGAGGTCAAAGTAATTTGACAAAAAGCGCCTCACGGGGGGGCCCATTCCCGGGTTAGGGGTCACCCCAGGGGGTCGAAATTTGTACCATTGAATTCCTGGGGTAGGGGGTAGGGGTTCCTATTAGTGTTCCATAGTAACTATAGGCCTAGGATGCACCGTTTGGCCACAGTGCACGCGCGTGACAACCAACGACCAACGACGTCACGACACAGCCTATCTCAATAAGCGCCTCTTTTACTAAAGTCAAGTGAGGCGCTTAAAAAGATTTTGTAAACGGACAATGTTCTAGTTCAACCAGGCCCACCGAAAGGGCGAGGTAGCCGGGGCAGTGCTCCGGGGCCCGGGGTCCTAAAGGGCCCGGAGGGCCCCCTCAAAAAAATTTAAGCTGGTGTAAAAAGAGGTGAAAGCGAGCAGGCAGAAATGGGGAGGTTAAATCTGTTCATCAGACACAACATGCCTCCAGTTGCCCAATCGGATCCAAGACTTGCCACGTGCTGCTGGATGACTGTCAAAAGTCGCAGACCAGACCAAAATTCGTCGAAAGCAAAGAAACAAGATTATTTTAAAGGGGTTTTCTTCTGAATTATATCCCTTTACTGTATTGTGATTTTGGATTTTAGCTAAGTTTGTTTCAACACCGCATTGAAAGTAGGTAAAAAATTTTCCGTGACACTAAGTGTAGCCTAAGTAGCCTAAGCTATATTTAGTCATAAATAAGTAAATGTTATTGCCCGTTTTAATAGTAATTAAACAACACAGTTTAATATCACCTGAAACAAAGGTCTGTTTATTAGGATCACCCTGTATATACTTGCGATAATGTTTTCTCAATCAGCGTTATCGTGACAGCCCGGGACCTAAGACATGAACCAGCTGGTTGAAAAATTTGGTCCCAATTTGCCTTTACTGTTTAAACTGCACGAAATTTGGTCAGTTGATTCTCAGAATAATCATTGAAATTGTTGCCACCAGATGTCAGATTTTAAGGCTAAAATGCACCAAATTCAATTTCGGCTGGGGCTCTGCCCCAGACCCCACTGGGGGAGCTTACAGCGCTCCCCCAGACCCCCTAGCTGGATATAAGGGGCCTACTTCTAAGGGAAGAGAGGGGAGGGAAAGGACGAAGAGGGGGATGGGGAGGGGTAAAGGAGAGGGGATGTGGAGGGGCCCGGAAAGTGGTCTGCCCGGGGCCCGCGCTGGCTCTCGGCGGGCCTGGTCACCATGCATATTAAGTATGGCCCACTGCAGTATATCCCAGGCTAATGAGTAATTGTTGCATGAATGTCTTAATTTCAGCTAGGTCTTAGTAATTAGATGGCGTGTATCTGTGTTGCAAAGGTAATGTTGGCTTGGGCAGGGATGTGAATAGCTTGATGAAGTTTTCTGGCACAGAGTAGAGCTCGGTCCGCTCCCCCATGCAAAATTTCACGTTTAGCTACCGTTAGTGCCGCCATGACAGCCACACAACTAATGTTTAATGCTCAAATCTGGCAACCGGGTTTCGACCTCCCTCGGCAACAGTGGTCTCTGCTTAACCGTTTTCGCACGAAACAGGGACACTGCAGTGCCTGCAGAAGGAAATGGCGACTTACAGACACTGATCGGTGTCCTTGTGGCGAGACCCAGACGATGTCCCACTCTGTCGAATCCTGTCCCCTGACAAAACTGATAGGCGGCTTATCTCGGCTACACTCTGCGGATGAAGACGCTGTTTCGTGGATTATGGCTGACAAGTTATGGTTCATGACACGCATACGAGAAGAAGAAGAATGCTCAAATAAACCTAAGCATCTCAATGGCTAACACTGACCGCAGAATTTGCATCACAATTTTACATAATCAATTTCACACAGACCTTTCTGCAGTTCTACATCACAAAACATAGGCACATTTTTGTTATGTCACAACATGTTTATCAATTATCTACTACCATACATTTTCTCTCAGATATACTGTTCTATTTTTAACTTCACCAAATTCAATAAAAACTCACAGAAGAAACAGTTATTGAAATATCTATAAACATCTTAATATATACTGTGTCCAAAAAGTGAGACTCGCATAATCTTGAATATCTTGTACAGCTGTAAAGCTGTTGTAAAAAATTCAGCTTGTGATATCCTGATGATCTTAGCTAGTAAATGCATACATAATTTGCCACCTCACCTTAGTTATGTTTCTACACTACCCGACATTGCACAAAAACTGAAACATGGCATTGACACTTAGGACCTTATTCCTCTGGGCATCATCGATGAAGTTATTGACCAGTGGCAAACGCGGCTGCGTGCATGTGTAAAGGCAAAGGGACGTCACTTCAAACACCTACTGTGATCTAGCCACGCACCCAGCTTACAGTCACTTCATACACACCAAAACCGGTTCTTTGCAGAGCCATTCACATTACTGACAAGAAGACGACAGAAGTTTTCCGTTTTTGTGTAATATCAGGTAGCGTACAAACATAACTAAGGTGAGGTGGCAAATTATGTATGCATTTAATAGCTAAGGTCATCAGGTTATCACATGCTAAATTTCATTGCAACAGACTTACAACTGTAAGTTTCAACATTCAAGTAACATTCAGGATTACGCGAGTCTCATTTTTTAGGACAGAGTGTACACAACAATAACAGAAGATAAAGAGCTATTGTACAGAAGATGAGAACATCGATGTAAAAAAACTTGCCTTGTCATACTCGTCAAATTTAGAACGTGCAGCAATGACAACCTGTGGTGGCAGCATCTGACAACATATTCACACCACATTCCTTATGGACCATCAATTTATGACATCCACACAGAGGGGGAAGGGGGAGAGATCAAAGTGGACGCGTGTGGACAGGACGGTTGGGATCTAAGCAATTATGACGTAAGTAAGTAAGTCTTAAATTTATATAGTGCATTACGCAACGCCTCTAATGCGCTGAGTGTCAGAGTGCATTCCGAAACAGATAAGTCTTCCTAAAATTGTCGGCACTGAGCGACGGGTCTCGGAGGTCGTCAGGCAGCGCATTCCAGGCCATCGGACCGGCGACGGAGAACGCCCGACGGCCGAGCATGTCGCGACGATGTCGTGGTACGACGAGATGTGTACGACGTACACATTAAAAATAATTTTTAGTAGTACTATTGCATTTTACAAGGTAGTGCACTAGCAGGTTTGGGGTGCGGTGGTAGATTTTAGAGTACAGTTGTTCGCAGTTAATTTCTGTCTGCAACAGTGAAAGAATTATTAAAATCTGACACTATTTGCCAAAGTTATGCTAAAATGAAAAAGGCCAGTTTTTTTGACTCACAGTGTATATTTCATAAATAACATTGTCCATATTGGTGATTTAGTTTTTATGAATGCTGACACTGTTCAAACAGCTACATGAGCAGCTGGTTAAAATACGTACACTTCTAGCATAGAAATTTTTCCTAGCCTAGCAGAAACGAATTTAACGCACTTCTAACAATTACGAAGAAACTTCTAGTGTAGCAAAAAATTTCTTTGGTAGCTATTATGCCCACACCCACTTGGATGGCGACGATGAATGAAAGGCTTGTTTTTATTTTTTGCTGTGCGATGCTATGCATAAGCGCGGTCTATGCCGTCATGCGGTGTCTGTGTATCTGTCTGTCTGTCACGTTCGTGGATCATGTCAAAACGAATAAACATATCTTCGAAATTTTTTCACCATCGGGTAGCCACAACATTCTAGTTTTTCCATACCAAACGAGGTGGCAATATTCCGACGGGAACTGACTAACGGGGGCGTCGAATGCAGGTGGGGTAGGCAGAAATCGCGATTCTGAGCCTATATCTGGCTTTAGTGCCTGCTGTTAGCGCTGCAACAAGCCAGGTGTTGTCAATAGAGTCGCCGGTGGAGCAAAACCAGCGTACCACTAGTACTGCGTGCTGTGAAGCGTTCCAGCAGCAGGTGCAATACACTTGGCTGCGACAGACCACGGCGAGTTATAACACTCGTCGCTGGTGAGTGGCAGAGTTTGTTGATGGTTGGAAACAACGATGAAGTGTATGACGAGAAGCCTCAATATTACGCCGAAGACAACGTTACGCAGTGGTAAATCTGAAGCCCAAGTAACGATAATAAAAGAATCCGCACGAGTTATTATTTTGTTGAGGCTAACTAATGACTACCACAAAGCATCGTGTGGCCTCTCTGCAAAAGCAGAGCTACTTGTTATATTTGAAGGTTTCAAAATTTGTGCATGGTATGTTTAAAATCTAGCTATTTGAGTAACATGACAGATAAAAAAGGAATTATTTTAACAATGGTCAGTAAAATGTAACAAACATTTTGGTAACATGATGTGCTATGTAGCAGAAGCAGAAAGTGGTTAAATTCGTTCTAAGGTATGAAAAAATTTCTATGTCAGGAAAAATGCTACCATTTGTATATAACCTGCTCACTGTCTAACCATTTCAGTCCTCAGTTATTTCATAATAAGCAGCCTGTTGTCGACTTTCCACTTTGTCGCGCTTTTGTCACTGTTTTGTCGAAAGTCGACTGTCATCGGTTTAGGGACGGTACACACTGGCATGGTCGACAGAGTCAAAAGTCAACAATTTGACTTTGCTGACCTTCTACTTTGTCGCGCTCTTGTCACTGTTTTGTCGAATGTCGACTGTCATCGGTTTAGGGACGGTACACACTGGCATGGTCGACAGAGTCAAAAGTCAACAATTTGACTTTGTTGACCTCCTACTTTGTTGCGCTTTTGTCACTGTTTTGTCGAATGTCGACTGTCATCGGTTTAGGGACGGTACACACTGGCATGGTCGACAGAGTCAAAAGTCAACAATTTGACTTTGTTGACGTTCTACTTTGTTGCGCTTATGTGACTGTTTTGTCGAATGTCGACTGTCATCGGTTTAGGGACGGTACACACTGGCATGGTCGACAGAGTCAAAAGTCAACAATTTGACTTTGTTGACCTTCTACTTTGTTGCGCTTTTGTCACTGTTTTGTCGAAAGTCGACTGTCATCGGTTTAGGGACGGTACACACTGGCATGGTCGACAGAGTCAAAAGTCAACAATTTGACTTTGTTGACCTTCTACTTTGTTGCGCTTTTGTCACTGTTTTGTCGAATGTCGACTGTCATCGGTTTAGGGACGGTACACACTGGCATGGTCGACAGAGTCAAAAGTCAACAATTTGACTTTGTTGACCTTCTACTTTGTTGCGCTTTTGTCACTGTTTTGTCGAAAGTCGACTGTCATCGGTTTAGGGACGGTACACACTGGCATGGTCGACAGAGTCAAAAGTCAACAATTTGACTTTGTTGACCTTCTACTTTGTTGCGCTTTTGTCACTGTTTTGTCGAATGTCGACTGTCGCTTGTCAAACAACAATAAATATCCCTAGTGATGCAATTTCAAAACTTCACTGCCAACAAAGTCGAATTTGGCAGCATCAGGGTGACCACTCTGAAGACAATGTGAAATTCCCTGACATTTCCCTGATGGTTCCTCGGCATGTTAAGTGTCACTCATATCATGCCCATACTAGTGTTACTGTCAGTGGTGGGGCTAGGAATGCAATAGTGCATGATCCAAAACCATATACTTAACATTTAACACAGAATAGACTTCTACTAAATACCTGTATGGACGCAAATATGCAGCTTACAATAAACAGTTTTAGGCAATTTTACCTGAGAAGTTTTTTTCCCTGACAATTCCCAGACATTTCCCTGACTTTCAGTAAAATCCTTGACATTTCCCCGACAGCTGTCAAATTCCCTGACATTTCCAGGTTTTCCAGACAAGTGGTCACCCTGCAGCTTGTCGCAGTCAACAGTGCCGCCAAAGTTGAACATGTTCAACTCGGTCAACTTTGTCAAAAGTGGGTGATTTTTGTTGCCACAATGTCAAATGTCCTTTCGACACATTTCGACAAAGTCAACCGTATCAAATCCAACTTTTCTTGTACCGGCCCTTACCCATGCATAAGATATCCAGAAGCCATTCCACTATAAGACATCAGTACTAGAACCATGGTTGGAAGTATTCAGCAAGCTTGGTCTAAAGGAAGGGCTCACAAAAATATACTCCTCAACTACATCAGCAAACTTTTCTACTACTACTACAAATTTAAGCCACAATTATTTGGCCAACAGCAGCAATAAACAGAAAACCAAATATTATATTCACATACTCTTCACAGTAACAAACTTTTACTAAAAAGGTGTATTTTGGTAATAAAGCTGCAACAAAATTAAAGCAGACGTGGGTCAGCTTATTAAACACTTTCTGTCTGTACTGGCTGGTATTTTTCCTAATTTTAAACGTCAGTTGTAAAACTGTTTTGCCAAAAATTATTCTTATTGTACTACTCATATTGATATTTTCAATAACACACTCATGCACAGAACAGCCGTCACGACGATAAGTGAACATATCATTTAAATGCAACTGACACAAAAATAGTGGAAATAAAATAAATATGAAATCAATTACTAAAAATGAACACAGACGTAGAAGTAATCGCGTGCAAAGCATAGCAAAAGCTACGATTCTTAGCTCTGAGATGTGAAGAACTCCACAACATGACGAGTGTCGGTGTGGACAGCGGACTGAAACAAAGCAGTGCTCGGACAACATCATTTATCACTGGACACAACAGCTCATAAATGAACTTCCTGAGATCCTGATCTACCTGAGAATTCAGTTCACCTGTTCCATCCTGTGCATCAATTGTTTAATAACACAAACAAGCCGAGTCTAAGCTACTGTCTGTGCAACGCTATGAAAACAGATCTATCATTACATCATTGCACTCATGCAAACATATTTCATGGGCCGAGTGCGCCTGCGAGTATACAAGTACGACAAACATAAACTTGAGAATCAAAATGCTATCAGCTAACACAGCTAAACATACAAAGCACACATCATATAAAATATAGATTTATGCAGTGGCAGTGCTAGCCAGCAGTAGCCACAGCAGCCATCATCCCAGAAGACAGAGAGGTTTAAATACACGACCAGTATTATATTTTCAAAATGACTGTGATGGTTAAATCGTTTTAACTGCCAAGTTCAATTCATTAACAATTAGTGTTAACTCTACAAGTACATCAAATGACAAAAGATCTGCAGAGAATATTAATATTTTCTTAACGCAGATAAAAATAGAAATATCGTAAAGAGGGGAACCACAACAACAGTTTGATGGGAACACGTTTTGTAGTTCGGCCACTGCATTCAAGTACTGCACACAAATATTGCACTCTACCATGACTTGAGTATACAAACACACTATCGGTGCACAAATCAGCACACAGTGCAGTAGAATCAGCACACTAGTGCACTGCATGGCTACATGCATTCGCAGCTAAATCCTTAAAAAAAATTGTTGTACTTATTCAACACATTAGACTGTAGCGAGTATTCACTTACGACTGAACTAGCCCTAACTCTAACTCTTGACTGGTTATAATTTTCTTAATTGGTATTTAACTCTAAGGAGTTTTCATTATTCCCTTTATGTAAGGTGCATATTGTCCTGGGGACGTGCATTGGGCCCGCTTGGAAGCCTCAGCACTGGGCAGCTTAATTGCTGCCTGCCCCGCATGGAAGAGAAGAAGAAGAGAGAGCCCCGACTCACCGCTAGCAGTACGGTCATGTACTCTAAAAGCAGGTTAGGCAACAACTGCATGGTGTTAATGCGGATTTCATAAGTGCACGTTTGAGAAAGATCGATGACTGAGGGTACATGAAAAAAGACTGACTTCTGTCAGACTGTGTCGCTGCTGAGGCCCGCAACTCTCGCCGCCTCGGCTCTCTCGCATCACGGACGACAGTAACGGCAGGTTTGACGTCTCAGCTGTTTCGATGACGTCAAGCTGTCTGGCCAACTCGTGCCGATTTGACTGCAGTTTGTCGGGCGGCTAACAGCAAAGAACAAACTCAGTTCTACGACTTAATGGCGTAATAAAGATAAAATGTAAAGGTAAGTGAATTTATATAGCGCCTTTATGGTAGGCTCACATTCAAGGCGCTCAGGTGCGTATCACACAGTTTTACCTGCAAATTAAACCATACCTGCCTCTACCTCGCAAGCATTCACCAGATAGCGCCACCACTGACTGAAGTGGCAGACATCTAATTGCCGTTACTACTCATTTATCGACCCCAAAAGGATGAAAGGCTGAGTTGGCCTGGAATAGTTACTACACTTATCTTGGGATCGGAAGATCACGGGTTTAACTCTCGGCCACATCACTGTCATGCAGTTTGACTCTCAACAAGCTGTTCACACAAGCAGTACAATTTGCTACTGATCAAAGGGCGGAAACTGACCAAAGGGCGGCAACGCCCAATGCTGGCTTTACAACTAAAGTCTCTAGGCAGACGTATGCCGAAAGCACACGATGCAAGTTTATAGTACTAGAAGCTAGTACTAAAACCTAGAGCTAGAAACCTGCATGCAAGCTGCATGCTAGATGCAAGTTTTGGCACCACAAAAAAACATGGATGACAGTGATGACGCTGCTTCTTGCAATTTTTGCCACACGATGCTATGCAAGCGTGGCCTATGCCATCGTGTGATGTCCGTCGGTCTGTCCGTCTGTCACGTTCGTGAATTCTGTCAGAACGAGTAGTCATATACTTGGATTTTTTCACCGTCGGGTAGCCAAACCATTCTAGTTTTTGCACACCAAACCGTTTGGAGATATTCCAACGGGAACCTGCTTAAAGGGGGCGTCAAATGCAGTAGAGTAGGCAAAAATCGCCATTCTCAAGGCACAGCTGGCTTAGGATCAATGACTGGTGGAGTGCAAACAACAACTGTGATGGTTGACCGTGCAGTTTACTGCATGGATGGCGACGCATCCGCGAATATTTGTTTGTCACAGCCTGTAGCATAGACAACCAAAATGAAGAGAAGAGAACAGAAGATAATTTACTTATACGCAGTGGTGAATCTGAAACTGAGGTAACTAGTAACAGAAGACTGCGCTCGACGTATTGTACTACTGAAGCTACTGACCTGAAATGAAACAGCCTCTCTGCGATTGAAGGGCTACTTGTTATAACTAGCTTGCAGTACAAGAAACTGGCATCATATGCACTGGGGATAAGTCAGCCTAGAAACAGGGAGCAAAGAGGGAGCTGGGTTGATGCGCACCTCACTCAGTCATGTACATACTGTACCAACAACCCAGTCATCAATGGCCAGTGTACCGACTTATTATCTGCTGCAAATGGTGTTGCTATTCATCAAATGGTGCAAACTATAATTCTCATTGCAATAAAAAAGTCTAAACATGGAAACACAGCAATAGCACGTAGCACAGGCTTAAAAGACTACGTGCTATCTAAACACCATAATGCATACTTACACAGCCAACTTCTGGGTCAAAAACTGCTAACGTGTACTCGAGGTTGAAGAACTGAAGAAATTCTCTCACTAATGACACTGCGTGACATCCTGACAGCAAATAATCACACAAGTCAAAAAATAACTGATAAATTATGCAAAAAAAGACAATAACAAGACTATCACCACCGAGACAAAAAGCTGGCCCACAAGCATGCCATCAGAAAGTTGCAAAGCCAGAATAAGCTCCTGACGAAACGTGCTGGATCCACTTGGGGTGCCAACGCTAACAACTTTCAGTCACTTTTTCCACTTTTGCATCACACAAGTGTCGTCAACCTAGTGCGATCGTTCCACATTGATAACAACGATCGCTGGATTTTGTTTACAGCCTGTGACTGGGTGACCAAGATATGACCATACGACGGAAAATGGATCGATGAGGCCAATGGATCGATGATGGATAGACCAATGTCAGCAACCAACGCACATCCGGCCCTTTCAGTGGGCCAGCAATAACCGAATGTCAAGAAACAGCACATACAGATGACAAATATAACCGCTTTAATGCCTATTTTCCAGGTTTATCTGCATCAGTCAGTGGTTCCCCAGTGGATCGCCTTTGGTGACTGCTTAAGCAGTACTTTTTACAGGCCGTTATATCGACAATTTAATGGGACTATAATATCGTACCTATTAACTAGGGACCTGCAAAGCTTCGAGATTCGAATCGGACGTCCCGATTTGTTTCGGTTCAAAAGTGACGGGCCGATTCGAATCGCCGCGCCTGCTACGTATGCCATCGTACCATAAACAACACTCACTGTTCAACGACAAATTTCAATCGTTTCGGCATTGCTACTGGGATTTACATTGAGTTTAATTAATTCATGTAGGCCTACTTGTAGTTAGAGCATGCACACTACTGCTAGTAGCCTAGTAGTGACTGCGCGATATTTTTGACACCTACAAAGTAACAAAACTCCTATATGGCAATCAACAACAATTTAACATTGAACTTTGAAGCTGTAAACGACTATCCACCGATTCGATTCGAATTCTAATCGTAGCCGTCGATTCGATTCAAGATTCAATTCGAACGGAAATTTCCGATTCGCAGGTCTCTACTATTAATACAAAAATTGCAAAATGTGTATCCATCGCCACATTGTATGCAGACCTAACAGAATGTAGACAAGAAAACTGTTGCATGCTAATTCTATAGATGGCTACGATTTTCAAGCATAGAATCAACGAGAATCTCCGAGAAATCAAAGAATGAGATGAGCTTCAATTGCCTTTCCTTCGGCCAACAGTGTCAGAGTACTGAAACAATAACATAAGTTACCAATAACAAAACATGATGAAACGTAAAATATCTATGCAGTTAATGTAAAAAAAAGCCGTAAAACTTACCTGCTGACGTAGAAAGGAATTTCTGTAGTTCTGGATTCAAAAGTGCTGTCTTGTTCTATTGATAAAAGCACACAACAGTTACAGTGACAATAACTAACAGTTTTACCGTACTTTCCAGACTATAGTCGTGGTTTTATTCTTGCCACTTATACTCCGGTGCGACCTATGTGCCGACAAATTCATACACATGCCTTTAACCTCGGTGTATCCCAGTGGGTTGCGTTGATGGCACAGAGCAATGCATTATGGGGGCTTGAGTCGCTTGATGCAAAGCAAATCACGTGCGTGGGTGGGGGATTTGACCTGTGCAGCGCCGACGGGTGCATACTAGCAGGACCAATGTTCTGGGCGGCAATGGCTGCGGTTGCATCAGTGTACAGGGCTAAATGAGAGATACCATCACTGTTGCTGGTGTAAGGCAATGGGGACTTAAGATGGGGCTCTCTCCACAGAGGGAGAAGGAATTGGAGGGCAGGAGTGATGTGTGTTAAATTGTGTTAATACTACATCGGCTCTATCAGCGCTTGTCACGACAGTTATCAGTGGCTAGCTCGGCATGCGGCGGCCGGCTGTGAAGTGACAGTCGGTCAGTCAGTGATGCGAGTTACAGCACTAATTGTCGGGACTGCACGTCAAGATCGCCCGGAACACGTCGTCGGCACAGGGCACTACACCATTGTTTAGGTCTATACACTGCACTGCAAGTCTGCTGGCCCGTGCGACTTATACAACAGTGTGACTTATGTATTGATTTTTCTGGGAAATAGGCACATTTTATAGGCATGCGACTTATACTCCAGAGCAACCTACAGTCCATAAAATACGGTACTCAAATATACGAATAATTATAAAACTTGGTGAAACAAAATGCTGACAAAAATTGTTAAATCAGACTGCCTGGCATTTAACTATGGGTACCAAACTTGGCATGGTGATGATCTCCCAGAGTCACTTGATGGTCAAGCTTTCCATACAGTGCAAACTTCAAAAGAAAGATAAGTGTCTTATAGTCCTCGTGTAGTTCTTTTTTATACCGAAATCACTCAAATGTGTGGTTTAAGTGGGTGAAAGGGGTGTATACTGTGTATTGACACAATATACAAAATACACGATTAGTACTTTCTGTGGTGTACTTTGCTACACAGGTTACACAGTGAAGACACTGGTCCACGCATTTGTCACATCACGAGTCGACTACTGCAACTCAGTCCTGGCTCTTTCACCGATGACAATCACCGACAAGCTCCAACGGGTTCTGAACTCAGCTGCACGTCTGATCACTGCGACTGGGAAGTTCGACCGTGGTCTGTCACAGCTACTGCACGACGATCTGCACTGGCTGGATGTTCCTCAGCGGGTGCAGTACAAGCTGGCGGTGATGGTCCACCGT
>Ga0209149_1000554_pt1 | contig 15925 bp, 8 predicted proteins | sample WorMetTyACAVOLI2_FD_187423 | JGI IMG/M metagenome (GOLD analysis project Ga0209149, IMG submission 187423) | Marine gutless worms symbiont microbial communities from Max Planck institute for Marine Microbiology, Germany - Olavius algarvensis... ... | reverse complement strand
CAGCGAGATCGGTCGCAAGTCCGATTCCACGGCTCGAGGCGGCTGGACTTTCGGCACCGGAACGACGTTCGCCTCCTTCCACCGCAACGGCACAAATCCCTCTCGCACTGACGCGTTATAGATGGCGCACACTGGACCGGCGAGGTGACAGGAGAAGTCGCGCAGCAGCCAGTTAGGCAGTCCGTCAGGACCCGGCGCCTTGGGAACTTTCACTCGGCTCAACTTGCGCTCAACGTCCGCCAGGCTGACGATAAACTCATCCGGGACGGCATCAGGCCATTGGAAATATAGCTTTATCTTGTACCATTTTCGAGTTTTTTGATGTTGAATAATATCGTGACCTTGAAATCGGGCTTAGAGGTCACTCAGGGTCATTGAAATTGGTGCCATTCAAAAGCTTAGGTACAGTTTCCTATTCGCCTTCTGTAGTAACTATGGCCATATCTGTAGCCGTTTGTGGGATATTTAAGCGTCAAAGAGTGGTGTGACCTTGAAAACCAGGTTAGGGTTCGTTCAAGGTCATTGGAAATCGCACCATTTGATAGATCGCATAAGAGTTCCTATTAGCCTCCAATAGTAACTATTTCGATATTTTGTATCGTTTGCGAGATATAGCGAGATATGACAATGTAACAAGTGAACATCTGCTTTTTGGCGGGCCGCATCTTACTGTCGATCTGACCTTACTATTCAATGATGATTCATCATTGTTTTGTTCCTAACGATTTCTGCAATGGTATCATGTTACCAGTACTCAAAAGCAAGCATGGCGATGCAACAAAAGTTGACATTATCGAGGTATAACTCTGTCACCTGTAATATCAAAAGTGTTCGAATCGGTCTTACTACACCTGTATGATGAATTATTAAGTAGCGACTCACTTCAGTATGGCTTCAAGAAAAATAGTAGCTGCAGCCGTGCACTTTTTACTGTCAGCGAATCTGTCAGATATTTCACAAAGAAAGGGTCGAGAGTTTACTGTAACGTGTAACGTGTAACTGCTTGCGTCAAGAAAACTTGACGCAAGCAAAGCATTTGACAAAGTGTTATACATAACGGTATTTATAAGAAGCTTCTAGACAGAGGTGCTCCAGTTACTTTTGTACATCTTTTGAAAAACTAGTATGGTTATCTATATTGTCGTGTGCGTTGGAACAATGTAGCCTACTGGGAGAACCATTTGTTTGTTGTTAAATGTGGTGTTCGTCAAGGAGGCGTGTTATCACCGTACCTATTTGCTATATATATTGACGATATTATTGTTCAGCTAAAGCAATCTGGCCATGGCGTAATAAACGACGATAGCGACTTATTGGTAGAAAATCGCGAAATTTTTATACCCCACCTGTATTTAGCGCCCCCGCAGGGGGTGACCCTGTCGGAATTCCGTGAAGATGTTTGATGCTGGCAAAACTAGAATGATTGGGCTACCGTATGGTGAAACAAGAAGCTCTGCTGTCGCAAAGAGGCCGCGCGATGCTTCGTGTCTGTATAGCTTCAATACAAAACGTCGAGCGCAGTCTTTTATTATTAGTTGTTTCGGCTTCAGATATGCCACTGCGTACAATTAAATTATTTTCTGTTCTCTTCTCTTCGCCGTATTCGTCCATGCTGCAGGCCGTCACAAACAAACATTCGCTGGTACGTCGCCGACTGTGCGATCTACACTGCATGGTCGTCGGTAACTGTTTTTGTCACTGCGTAGTTCGCACGTCCAGCAATTGATCGATAGCCAGTGGTGCGTGGCCGACTGTGTCATATACTCAGCTTCGTTGTCGGTAAATGTTTTTGGCACTTCGCACGTCCAGCAACCTTCGATAGCCAGCTATTAGACCAGAATCGCAGGTAGTTGTCGCAAACGTTTGGGGACACTATTTGAACTTTTCATGGTCTAAAACCCGAGGTTTTCCGTTGGAATTTCGATGCTGCCTATCCAGAGTTGCACGCGGGTCCACATTTTGCGACCCGACCCGACCCGACCCGCTAAAATTCACGAGTTCTTGGACCCGACCCGATCCGACCCGCGAGCCTATCCACAAAACGTAAAAATCACAAGATACATGATGTGACATTATTCCAGCTGTTAGTACTCACTGCATTACATTACTGATTACTGATTAACTCAGCACGCATGCCCTAACGAAAAAACTTGAGGGCTTCTACAGTGTTCTCATTCAGTCGCGACCGCATGTCAGTTACAGTATTCCAACGGACGAAAAGTCTCTTTCAGATTGTGTCGAACTGGCAGGGATGCACAGGAGTCTCCGAGCAGTCTCCGACATAATGGGATATTCCGTCGCGTGCTTCTCCCAGAATTGCAGCGGGTTGCTGAAACTTAGCAGATGGCGCCTTCAGACACTTAGGCCTTCGCCAGATAGATGCGGTTTCAACACGAATTCTTCGCTTTTCTCGCGCAAGCGTCTTTCTATATCGACAGTATTTGGTTCAGACATTTCGCTGAGACGAGACTTTGCGCTCTACAACTGAGTATACTGACAATGTCTACCTATCGTGTTTGCCTTGTCCCAGACAATTAAGTCGCTATGCACACTGCTGCTAGCTTCAGAGCTGCCAGTTGCTGATGCGGTGTCATTTGAATTTGACGATATCAGCGTCACAGCACAGCATGTGATAACACAGACTGCGCCTCTGATGGCCGCCTGCTTGCCTTTTACGACCAGTTCATCAAAGACTATCGTGGTAGTCAAGTTCTGGCGCACTGATGATTTTACGAGAGGACAGATGAGCGAGAAATGGGATAGAAACGGCTCATGATAGTCTGCTGCCGCCGCAGCAGCGTGAGTAACGACAAGACAATAATGATGGCAACATTTCTACAGCTGATGCAGCGAACAGTTAACATGGTCATGCCAGCGTGACGCTGCCCCTGATAGAGATTCACCATCCGTCACGTCGCTTTATAGCCTATACACTGAAAACTACACGGGAGATACTGAGTATACAGCTGAAACATTGTGCAAACTAAAATGCAAAATAAAACACAGATACCAAGACAATTTAAAGTTAAATTTTAGCCTCTGGTCGAACTGGACCCGACCCGACCCGCCCTTTCCTGCAAATTTTCTGACCCGACCCAACCCGACCCGACCCGCGGGTCGGGTCAAGAGTCGTGCAACTCTGTGCCTATCACAGTTCCAGAAATATGTCTAATTAAACGTGCGGGGGCTTTTTTTTATCCCCAAGCGCAATACATGTGCATAAAAATAGAAGCGCAATTATATATACGAGGGTTAAATATTCTGCATTATACAAAGACAACTCGACCCGACCCGACCCGCGGGTCCGTCCCACTGACGCCACTGGGTCAGGTCGACTGTCGTGCATCTCTAGGGACATATAGCTGGGAGACAGTGAGGCCCGAAGACCGAAGACTGAGGCCTGGAAGGCCAAGTGCGAGCATTAGGCCCGTGAGAACCAAGTCCCGTCAGAATGAATCCAATCGCGAAACTTTCATTCTTTTGGGAATTCGTTCTGACGGCATTTCGTTCTCATGGCAATGTCCTATGGTATAGGCTGTACTTCTACGGCGAATAAGCATACGCTCTATGTGTTTGAAAGGGATTCTGCGCACTGCAGTGGTGACGGCCAATATTTATCGTTCTATATGCACCGGATGACATTATCAGTATAATTTTATATAGTATCATCAGTTTATTACGCACAAAGGCACAAAAATATCACGATAAAACAAAGATAGGTCTGTGGCGGATGATCATTGTCTTCGTTACGCCCTAGCCGTACATAGTGCCAGTCATGGACGCAATGATCATGTGACAGATGAAAGAAGGAAGTGGGTGCTTCGAAATGCACTTCTTGCCTATAGCGAGCTCTGCGTACCTGAACCTTTACTTGCGTCGTACGTTTAAAAATTAGATACTCTCACAGCCTCTGTGAGAGTATTCTGAGTAGCTTTGGATGTCTGCTCTTGCTGGTTCTGTCTTGGTATTTACTCACACAACTATAAAGGACGTTGTTGCCGAAACGACCTAGAATGTTCTACCAAGTCACGAATGGTGTACATTACGGTATAGCACTGTCTGTCATCGAAGTCCAAAAATCGGCTGACGTTGCTCACATTGCCTACGTAAAAAGTATAGTAAGACTGTTGGCCGTGTGGTGTCTTGGTGTTGAGAGTTGACGTCTTGGTCTTGGTCTTGGTCTTGAGGCTTGCTGTCTTGTTAACATGACTGGTTATCACCATGTCGTACGTACGCAGTGACACTGGCCAGTTACAGTGGCGGCGGCCGAATAAGACGTCGTGGCTATTGACTTAGTGGCCAGTGTTTATTGCGTGTGAGCCATGCAGTGACGGTGTGCCGTGCCGCCGTGTAGGCGACAGTGATAGATGATTGCTGCAATGATTTGATAAGACGCGACGACGTACCGTTTACTCTGTATTCGCAGCCGACGACCGCCGTAGAGCCGTGACGACGTCGCTCAAGTTCACTGGCTCTCAGACAGGCTCTCAGTCTGTCTTCTATTGACGCGTTCACGCAGAGTACACGCGATATATCATTGTACAATAGAAGACGGTGAATCAACCGTTGTAAAGTGTCCGTCCACAGACCTTTCAGTGTTGAGAGTTTTTTGGATCGGAGCCAGGACGTTGAACGAGGGGGTTGGTCGGTGAAAGTCATTGCTTACTTATTACTTACGAATTTTTGTGTGATTCACTTGCGCAATTGCTGCGCAGTCGTGTCGTCGACGCACCTAAGTGCTCACAGTCGCGCCGTACCCTCAATTACGGACATTTGCTGTAGGTCTGTCCGTCCGTCCGTCCATTCGTCTGTCACACACTGGTATTGACTCAAAACTAATGACCGTATGATTACACACTTTACACTGTCAGGAGCCCAGGTAATGTAGGGACTCTATTATGAACGTCTTTATTCACCACGAATGGTAGCGAGAAAAAGAAAAAAATAAAAATTAATAAACATCAAAGACCCACTTCATACCCTAGGTCCCAGGGAAACCCCCTTACGGGCGACTCAGATGAGACTAGGGTCAGTAAAAACGCCGAAAACGCATATTTTCGACAAATAAGTCGATTTATCTCGGAAACGATAGAAGATAGACACATATATATGGACAATGGAACCCTAATCATTGGCTCATGTCAATCAGTTGCCACTTTCGAGATTGTAAAGCGCTGCTGGTCACGAGTCTGACTCATGTAAGTGGCGCTGTAGCAAGTGTCCAGACCTTTACCATTAGCTTTCTAATAGGAAGTCTTTTTAACTTTGTTGTTTGTAACCTAGTTTGTTAGCAGCGTGACTCGTAAACAGTTACAGATATCAGACGGTAATGGCTCAATGATCGTGTCATTAAATTCGTCAGCTGGCAGAACCGTGCAATGGAGCGCGGAACGAGGTTTACCTCTGTATCACTTTGAACTCATGCAAATTCGTTTAGCGTAACAGGGGGCTGACTAAATGACCGCGAGCTGCTGTGCTGTATCTGGCAATGTCTCTACATCGTTCATTGTTATCTGTGACGAGATCGTCGGTGCACTACAGTTATGTGTTGCGATAACAACAATACAGACTGGTAGTGGGAGCATCTGCGAGACCTGCTGGTCGTGTGGAGGCGTCATGACAGTACAGCGGCGGTCCAACGTATGGCAGTGTAGAGGTGTGTTAAGTCGCTGGCTGTTTGTAGTGAAATGATCGATGTTTTGTAACGCGTCGCAGCCGTGGCCGTGGCCGTGGCCGTGGCCTGGCCGGGCCGGGACGCGACGCCGTGGCCTGGCTATAGCAGCTTTAAATGGTACAATGTCCTTGACTGCTCAATGCTTCCTAGGCTCTCACGCTCCTTCCTGTATAGACAGCTTTGAATAGACGTCAACTCGCAGCGTGTGTTTTAAACAGACGCATCGCCGTGACGGCGTTCAACAAATTACACGACGTTGTGTCGGTCGTCGATGTTACAGACCGAACAATGAACATACGATACGATACGATATTAGCGAGACGCTTCACGGCTGACCCAGTCTAACGTAGCGACAAGATGTAGATAGGAGTAGAAGAGAAGAATAAGAAAGCAGCTGCTGACGATCTTGACAGAGAGTTGATGACGGTGACGTCTATAATGATACCTAGTCGTCTGTATTCTGATCTGTTGATTGACATGTCTACTGAACTGCTGCTTCATGTATACGATCTAAACACGTGCTCTCATCTATCTCATCGACTTATAGTCGCTGATGTGTTGTAATTTTTTTTGCATTTACGAGGAAAATTCAAAAAAAACTAGAAGTGAAACCATCTGCGCTGGCGTCACACCATTGTATTTTATTTTATGTTATGTTGCCTACTTTTGTCCTGCGCCGCTGTCCAACTCTCTAAGGGGCGCTTTACAGATTGATTGATTGATTGATTGATTGATTGATTGTGCTAGCGAGATTTTACTGACTCTGTCGAACAAATTAACATACAAACACCTGTCATAATACTCACAACCACTTGTACGGTGGTCCACACTATAATATGTATCTCAAGAACCGCTTTTTGGTTTGTTGAGACAGACAGACAGACAGACAGACAGACAGGGTTAGGGTTAACCCTAACCAACCCTAACAATACCAGTTTTCATCGAAAAATGGTTTTTCGCTATGTGCGGCGGCCAGCAAACATTCGGACAAGTTGTTGGCTTTCAGACATTTTTTGTATCATATTAAACATAATATAAATGTGTATTTTTACAAAGTGAAATATAACGCTGTGTGTGCAGAGATGATAGATCGTGACATGAGATCGGCCACTAGTGATGGTACGAGTACTCGAATTCGAACATTACTGAATGACGTCGGTCATGAGAGCGGTATCGGTAGCGACAGTGACGTCGACTCAACACTAACGCCGAGCACTCCGTCTTCGCATCGTTCCACCGACGAGCCACCACTCAGCCTCGACAGCCAGACGTCTACTTCCGGTAGCATGAAGTCGACCGAACTACTTTCAGCCGACAAGCCCGAGTGGCTGCATCTGGCGGAGCAATACGCCAGCGATCTGCCTCATGACGTCATGAACGTCCGCCTGGATGAAGAGTACGCGCGACTTGTGATACCGCCGCCGCCATTGGCTGCAGACAGCAAACCGGAAGAAGTTGATTCAGTGCACTTCCGGCTGCCGGCAGAAAAGCGACCTAGACGCTGTCTTCCCGCCGTGCCTTCCAACGAGTCGGGATTTGATGAAATTCCGGGTGTTGTGCCTCGCTGTCAGTCGAGACCGCTGAAAGCGGCCGCGGCAGATGACAGGAAGCGGCAGAATAGCGCGGAATTGTGGAGGGAGGCAGCATCGGTCAACAAAGACCACGTGACGCCACGTCACAGCACCGGCCAGACCGGAAATAGAGACGATGAGACGCATGCTAGTTTAGCCACTTCCGCTTTTCCAGAAGCACAAGGACGAGCATATCGACAAGGCGACAAGAGTTCAACCGTGAATTCCGAGATTGTTGTGGTGTCGACATTACCACGATCACGTGATCAGCGTCAGCCAATCAGCAGCGTCGCATTTGACAGCCCGTCGCTAGGCGAGAGATATAATCAGCAGAGAGTTGAAGTAGTCAAACCAGCACATAGAGGCGCTATGACCAGCAGCGAAGAAGGCGGTCACGTGACAAGACAGGACACGCGCGACACCGTCCGTGACGTCACTGATCGGTGTGACGCAGCGACGTTGACGTTGGAGACGTTCCGTCCAGCTAAACGTAGGCATGACTGGACACAACGTGACCACGTGACTGACCACGTGACTGACCAGCAGCAGCAGCAGTTGACGTCACGGGTGAGTGACACTTGGTTCTATCTGCCCGTGTCCGTCAAGTGTTTGCAAGTAAATGAAATTGTTTGTTAATTTAACGTATGACGCTTTGACGGCGACTGACTGCGTCTCGCAGTCAAACGAACGCAGTCAGTCGTCGTCGACGGTCGACGTCGTTGTACACGGTCGACTCGTCAACATATACAACGACGCAGAGCGCACTGACTATAGTCGCAGTTCAGTTGATAGCTACATTAGGCCTACTGGTAAATGGCAGCGTAATGGGACCACGAAACCACTGGATCTCACTATAGAATAATAGAAAAATCAGTTTCAACCACAATGAAATTCTACCACTCCTCTCGGCATAAAGAGGTCATCATAACCAGGTTGCGGCTTGGAAAATGCCGCTTAAATGCATACCTTCATCAGAGTGGTAAACATCCGGATGGTCTGTGTGATATCTGTAGTAAAATCGCAATGTCAGGCTACTCATTTCCTCACTAAATGTCTCACCAATGAAACATGTGCTGCAGTACTTGCTGCCTGCAATAATCTAAAAATAACTCCGACTGTAGATATCATACTGTCCGATAGTCGCTTACATGATATCACAATGTCTTCATTGCACAGAAACTTTTCACCTTTTCTATCTTTAATACTTGTTCTTAGATTTCTTGTTAGATAATATGTAGTGTTAGTGAGTGATAGAATTAGCATTAATAGTCTAAAGCTAAAACTATAATCTTGTCTTTCGTTATAGTCACTGATCATGTTAGCTATGGAAAGCGACGTTAAAGCCAATAACCTGACGTGCACTGGCACTGTCGGCTGTCACCAATCACCATCATAAAGTCTGTTGCTATGCGCTGATGAAATGTTGTCTGAGATCGTTGCAACACGGTTCTTATTCAGTTGTGACACTCTTTTCGTTCGTTCTTGCTTTAAGTATTCAGATAAATGACTGTATCACGTCTACCACTATTATCATGAATAATCTTGCGTCGGCGACTTTCAAGTTTAGTTTGACGTCTAAATACAACACAAAGTACAGTGTATAGTCGAGTGCGTCACTGACGTGGCGCTGTGTCAGTGTTTGATGAAGTCATTGTCGGCGTCTGCTGGACAGAGTCGTTGACAGACGTTCTATTAGTGCTCCTCACGACGTGGCATCATGCAGGACGGCCAGTAACCACCTACCGCCCCTCACACACACAGACAGACACACCCTCACACATCGTCACACACACAAGCACAACGAGTAACCGCTTGTGAACAAGGTGACGAATTGTTAACACTTGTCTTGTTGTACAACGTGAATTCTAGTTGTGTGTGTTGACGTCGGCTGTTCACGTAGTCGGTGTCGGTCAAGTCGTCCAACACGTGAACTACTTTACTGTAGTTAATATACGAGCATGTTAGGGTTAGGGTTATGGTTAGGGTTAGGGCAGTAATCGCTGATGTCATTCAGTCTAGACCTGTTGGTATATTGAAAATATTGAACACTTGTAGGAAGCTGGACGTGTTGATAGTGAGGCAAGGTCGTGGATACAGCAACCAGGCAACCAGCCTTCATTACGTCATCATCATCATCCTCATCCTCATCCTCATCCTGACACGCTGGACCAGCAGCAGCAGCAGCAGCAGCAGCAGAGCGAGCGTGGCTGTCACGTGGACGTGGACGTGGACGTGAGACGACCGAAGACAGACGACATCAGCGAGACCACTGACCACATCCATCACTTAACTCAACTGCTGGTTAACGAAGATGTCCGTCAGATAGGCCTACTCGACCGGAAGTCGATAGAAAATGGCACTGATGATCGGAAACGGAGAAGCCAAGTGAACGCTATGAACTTCTACCTCGGCTGCGAGTCGCCGCGTTCAGGTAACGTCGTCAAACCGGAAGTGACGTCAGACGGGAAACAGTACGTGAAGGAAGTGGGCGTGGCGGAGCCGGAGCCGGCAATCGGATCTGTACAGGTTCTAGTGAGTATGCCATATGATCAACATGAGCAGCAAGGTGGACCAGGTGCGGAGGGGGAGTTGACAACAACGAAGCTGTTGGAACGGCGGCGAGCTGGTGGCAGAGGGAGGATGACACACGAGCAGCAATTGAGAATAATGATAGACCAATTGAAGACCAAACAATCGACAGATCTCCATCAATACAACAATGACGACAACGTGTGTGGCGAGGTCGGGCAGGTGGCGACACCTGGTGAATCAAACAACACTCAGACACCCTCACGCCGTGGACATGAGACGACACAGCATTCAGCTGATGTTGTGTGCTCGAAAATACATCGTCAATCTAGCGATGAGTCATGCAGCTCTCCATCAATCAGCTCTCAGCCGTCGTCGCCGACCAGATTCGTCAACACTGCAAACGTCTCTTCAAATACCAATCATCCGGGTCACGTGCGGAGCCAAGACGTGCCGCCAGCGTGGACGCACCAGAACGTCTCGCCGACAGTACACCAATTATGTCCACGACTTGTGTCAGACGACTGGCAGAGAGCTGACGCGGCGACGCGACGTCAGATCGAGTATGAAGCTGGTCTGAGAAGATACGGACCGAATTACGAGCCTCAGACGTCCATTGACGATGACGACAACGACCATCATGCTGTGTCCAACGGTACGTGTCTTACGGTCCAACAGACCTACATTTATTCGTTGTCTGTATGTCTAATCATCTCATCTCATCTCGTCTCGCTGACAGCTGACGAATGTATTGTTCTCTGTCGTAACGAAGTTTGTTCGCTAGCAACGTTACTGAAACTCTTACAACTGTCGTCATCAAACTTTCATAATAAACGAGCAATGGCTTGAAAATCATGCCGTTAAATTCGCCAGGTGGCAGCACCGTGCAGTAGGGCGCGGGGCGAGATTTGCTGTGTCTGACAGTACTCGCTGGCTGTAGGTAGGCAGGTAGAGAGGTATTGGACACTTGTACTGTTCTGTGGTTGTGCAATGTGTGGCCTGCTGTGCAGTGATACGTGTGCAGTGCATGTAGAGTGTCTCACGCCGCATTTCAGCAGGTTGTTCATTAGAGTTCCGCGTATTATATTTAAGTTGTATCCATTTACTGTTTGTTTTTAATAAGTTTTCGCGTATTGTGTTTTGTGTAACTGTTGTTCTTATTTTTTTTTAGTTTTTGATTTATTACATTTTATTGTCTTTTTGTTTAATTTGTTTATGTCGTTTAATCGTCGTAGCTGCAGAGTTGATTGGCGCGCCGTGAGTTGCGTGACTGACTAGCTGTCGATGTTGACTGTCGACAGATTCGTCTCACAATGAAACTACAATCATTTCATGCCACGTTTGCACACCGTCCGCCGCTCACTACTTTGATAGTTCTCTTCATTATTCTTTCTTTTCATTATATTTTACAAGTCATTGTTATTCTATGCTGATGACAGGTGCGACGGACGGATGTGAGTACGTGAAGCCAGTCGCCAGCGCCGTCGTGACGTCGAGATCCGTCTCTCATCAACTACCACAAAGACCTCGGACGTCGCTCGACGTATATACGCCGAGCACTACGTCGTCACGCGTCTCGAACGTGGTCGAGGGCACCCCGAGTTCGTCGCGCGGTGTAACACAGCGTAAGACGTCGGAGCCAGCCGGCCACAAGACCCGTCAACGAGCTCACAACACCAGCACGTGGCAGAACTTCTGGCAGAGCTCTCTACCACGCTTGTTCCACACCGCAGGCGACAAAAGACCAACCTATCACAGTGGCCATGTCAGTCAATCTAGCAGTGGTAGACACGTGCCCAACAGGTCGTCGTCAGCCCTGCCTTTCAGAGAATCTGCGATCGATGTGGACTTCCCCAGTCAACCTGGCCCAGTGCCGCTGTATCGGCCGGTCGCTCGTAAGCCGACCAAGTCTCCAGCGTCGAGACTTGACGCGCATAGCTCAGCGGTCAGCCCCGACCTCCTACAGCACCTGGCAAATGACCCTGGCGCGTCGCCGAAGCGCAGTCTGGCACGTAAGTTTGGCAACATAATCGGACGACGGTCGAAGTCTGAGAGCAGCAGTAGAGAAGAGTCGCCGGCTGTAAGTCGACACTCACGATCATCGAGCAAGGACAGCAGCTGCAGCAGAGATAGCAACGACAGTAGCGATACGAAAGGTAGCAAGGACGCCAGAGCGAAGAGGAAGGTACGTTTCGGAAAGAAATCTGACGACGTGACGTCGGTGTCGCCACGGACAACGACGACAGCGACTGACAACGACGACAACAACGAGTCTAACGGTGACGTCATGTCGTCGTCACGTGCGTCACAGCGAGACGTGAATCACGTGTCTACAGACGAGTCGTCGTCGTGCCCGTCAACGCCAGTCAACCGTGACGCTGTCTCTACTCCAGGTTCACTCACTTCACTCAGTCGTCCGCGCCTCACCCAGCGAGTCTCCAGCCACGACGAATCAACTCACGTCAACACTGAACCTGCTGCTTCCGGTTCCGTCTCGCCAGTGAAGCGTTACGTCACTTCCGGTACACCGACTACTGGCGGGGAGAGTGAAAATGGGCGTAGAGAAGGTCAAGGTATGTACGTTAAGAATCGAGTTCAGCCTCGTCTTAAACTGTCAATCACGACACGGTCCGAGGCAGTGGAGGACACGTCGACACACTCGACCTCACCGAGCCGTCCTCACCAGCTCAAGATTCAACTCAACACGACCGAGCGACAGATCATTGCCAAGCGCTACCACGACCATTCAGCTGTCAATCAAGCCGTCGCCGACATCAAACAGTTGATGACGTCACCCGTAACCACGCCCACTTCCGACAATGGCGTCATGTCCGCTTCCGACAGCGACTTAATGTCCGGTTCCGGTTGTGGTTCGAAGACACCGAGTATGACGTCATCGTTTGATAGCGGAAGTGACGAAGTAGATATGGCTGAGAGTAGGCGACCACGGCCGCTGGTTGAAGGAAGTTTTCGACGCACTGAGCTCGTTCCAACCGTTCGACGGTTCATCGCGGCCTGTCAGCAGCTCGCCACAGCGGCGACCACCGAGGACGAGGCGGACCAGTTCAACTCACATCTGACCAACAGTGTGCACGCGTTCGTCGCTGTCTTGGCGGTCAGCAGGCGCGCGACGTACGGACCACGTGAACGCACTCAGCTCAGCCAGGCTCTTAGACAAGTCGGCCACTACTACTGTGATATGTTGACTGCTGCCGGACCTGCCGTCGGACGTGCGATCAACGACGCGGCCGTCCTCGATGCGTCGAGGAAAGCTGCCAGCTTCGCCGAGCGACTTTCCGCGCTGCTTATCACTGTCAACAATCTCAAAGCGAGCAGAACGGAGTCTCGAGTCGCGTTTTTCTAGACTCTACTGTCGTCTGTCGAGAGACCGCAGCCATCAGCGTGACGTCGTCCACTCCACGCACCAACGTTGCGCTTGTGTAGTGAAAGTTAAGCCCAACAATTACACAAAACGTTTGTAAGTTTGCGCGATTTTAGTCGAAAATAAAAATTTTTGTTACCAGCACTCAGGCAGCGAAAAAAAACAGTATAATTTTTGTACAGGCCAGTTAGATTTCACATTTATTGTAATATGTATTTTTTATTACAATTTACTTTTTTTAAATATTCTTATAACTGTTTTATCGTTTACAGTGAGTAGAAGCTGTAGAGAGGGCATTGAAGGAATCAGTCTGCGTTATTGGGACTTAAGTAAGTAAGTAGTATGTAGTTGCGTTTAACAGTTGTGACTATAGCAGTCGGTTCAAGTTTTGTCATTCAAGGTTTTTGCATAATTGAAGGATATCACGCAAGCGTTTTCTAATAGCACTGTTTTCGTTTTGGTAGCGCATGTACACGCAGGACATAGCTATGAGCAGCGTGTTTGTCTTGGTGTCCGTCTGTTCGTCCGTTCGTCACAATCTTGCACTGAATCAGGATCGTGCCGTTTTCGCAATCCGGTAACCAGGGACTCTAGTTTTTGACACCAAATTTTATGCCCGTGCTTTAAACGAGACTGCCGTGGATGAAAATGGCGAAAAACGCACTTTTTCGATAAGTAAATCGTTAAATCTCCGAAACAATGCAACACAGGCACATAGTTACAATGGAAGCTTAATAGGAAACCGTATACGAATTGATGACCTTGAACGACCGTAACGCACAACCTTACCATAATTTACATAAGTTTGCCGAAGCTGGCTGCATGTGTAGAGTGAATGAAAATAGACACAGACTATTAGTGGCAGAAAGATAGCTAGCACGAGGTCCGTAGATACAAATTCGCAGGATCACTAGCGTCTAACCTAGATTTCAACGTCACGACGTTATTCGACGTTAAATGTCTTGAACATGGTGAAAAGATACGAGTTATACAATGGCAGACTGATAGGTAGTCGTATATGATCTATCGAGTCGTGCCATTTTGAATGACTTTGAATCACTCCTAGCGAACCCAGATTTCAAGAACCCCATTATTGGACGCTGCGTATCTCTGTAACGGTACGACTTACAAGATAGACACAATTATACAACTAGCGAACCCAGATTTCAAGAACCCCATTATTGGACGCTGCGTATCTCAGTAACGGTACGACTTACAAGATAGACACAATTATACAACTGCACACTAACAGTAACTTACGTGACGCGTCCTACTCATCGGTGTAATGTCGCATAGTCTTGAGTAACTTAGCAAAATGGAGCGTCGCGCGGCCTTTCTGCGACAGCTGAGCTTGTTGTAAATACCGAATATTATTCATAATGGCATTTCGTAGTGGATCAGTGCAAGCGCGAGGCTCTCAAGGGCCGGAGACTGGACTGGAGTTGTGTTATGATGCAGATGCGCGACCTATCAGCGATAGCTCTGTTTCTTGTTAGTGTCTGTATGAAGTATTGTTGTGATATGATATTCGTTTATTGTTCCGCCAAGGAAGGCGGGGTTGTGTGATCGTTTGTCTGTCAATCGTTCAATCAATCAATCAATCAGTTTAATAGCAGACTTGCGGCCCGAGGGACTCAACAAGAGGTGACGCTTTTATTAATCGTTCTGTCTGTCTGTCTGTCTGTGAGCAGGATAACTCACGAACTCACGTCGACCAAACATGGTAGGCGTGGGCAAGGGCTGACCGTCTAGAAGTGACTAACTTTTGGTGTTGTTGGGATCCAGAATTCCAGATGTGGATGTAGGATCAGTTTGTCACTTTCCTTAACACTGACAAGAAGTTATGTTTGACTGGACTGCAGACTTGACTGGAACCGGAGACAGATCAGAGTACACAGTTGAAAGTTATTAGATTAGTATTTGTAATTAGTAGCGTGATACGGATATAGAGGCACTAAGTGCATGCATCCGTTCATCTGCATTGCTGATTGCTGATTGCTGATTGCTGACAGATACGAATTTTTAAATGATTTGTTGTTACTCAACAAGAGGTGACGCTTTTATTAATTAAGACATTTTACACGTATGCCAACGAGTCACTAGAGGGCGACAATGCATTGCACGGCGTTGGCGGAGTTTTCGCTCTCTGAGTGCCTTGTTCGTTGTACGTGTACTCACAGCTGACTGCTAACCGTTACTTACTTACTTACAAGAACTTACTATCGCGTCTAACTGCAGATCTGTCGATTGTCAGACATTTGAATCGTTCCCACAATGCAGCGGGGAACTTATGTCGGATAATTATTGTAAATATTATATGTATAAGTAAGTAAGTAAGTAAGTAAGTGTTATGAGTTGTGGTCCACACCAGCTCTACAACAACTCATAACACTTCCTTTCTTGCTTGCTTACTGTCTCAGTCGTCCGACCATGTGACGTGACCAACACTGGCTCACATTGCCACGTGACACGTGTCACGTGCTCTCGAACGACGTTGAAACCTGCGTCTTTGTGTTGTTGTCAGTGGCAGCTCTAGGGTGAGACCGGGGGGGGGCAGGGGCGGCACAACCCCCAATCTTAACCAGGCGTCCACATTTTTGAAACGATTTAATGATAAGGTCTATACCGACGTTGATACGGCACTGCCGACGTTCTCAACACAAATGCTGCAGGGGAGGGTGCGCCCAGGGGAGGGTGGGCCCAGGGGAGGGTGGGCCCAGGGGAGGGTGCGCCCAGGGGAGGGTGGGCCCAGGGGAGGGTGCGCCCAGG
>Ga0209149_1000552_pt1 | contig 15949 bp, 12 predicted proteins | sample WorMetTyACAVOLI2_FD_187423 | JGI IMG/M metagenome (GOLD analysis project Ga0209149, IMG submission 187423) | Marine gutless worms symbiont microbial communities from Max Planck institute for Marine Microbiology, Germany - Olavius algarvensis... ... | reverse complement strand
CCGGATGCTGCGAAGCTGTCTCAACACCGCAAAACAGCTCGAAACAGTAACCATGGGACAGTGATGGTCGAGTAGATCTGTCATCACATCTCGGTAGAGCTGGGCCAGATCATCAGCAGACATATCGCGATATGTCTGCTGATGATCTGGCCCAGCTCTACCATCAGAGTAAGATCACCACACAAGCGGGATGCTGACACGTCGGATGTGAATGCATCATGTGACAAACGTCGCCATGATCTCATTGTGACTGATTGAGTGTCAGCTGAGTGGCGAGGGAAGTGGACAGGTGATGCGGAATACGTATTCATGACCGGATCACCACCAAAAGTTAATAATCGATTCTCCCGATTGGTAGGAGTTTCAGTGTAATCGGCTGACTGCTTTTGCACTAATCCTACTGACAGACACACAGGCACACAGGCAGGACGAACAACATAACCTCCTCCAACTGTCATCGGCGGATGTAACAACTGCAGTTTATACACTTGTTCAGAAAAAAACAGCCACTTTTGTTTCTTTGTAATGTAATGTAAAAAAACAGATTATGGTGACGTAAAGTCAGAAGATCGCAAGGTCACCTAACATAGTCAAAAAAATGTTACGTTAGCTCAGAATGCGGATACTATAGTTAAGATGGTGGGAAGGATGTGGTGAATAGATGAGTTTTCAGGGCTCGACGGAATGAATGCATAACTCGTAGAAAAAAAGTAACCAGTTTGAATGAACATTTCAGACAAAATAACTAATGAAATGCTGTTTCTAACAGCATAAAAATAATTTGTATTCTTCTTAAAGATTCTTTGCTAGCAGCGATGTAAACAGGACGTCAGTAAGTCGTTACAACAACAAGATTTAACGTTGGAGATCACATTATTATTAAATGCTTGTAAATAAATAAAAAGTATGAAGCAAGCCACTTTTTGAAGATGTTTCCTGACAGAGAATAAAGTTTTAATTGGTTAAAACATTTAACAGAGAAAGTGACAACAGTGGCATCACTGACTCGTGTTCGGGTTGTAGTCGACCACACAGTGCCACCCCCATTGCAAAGATCAACAAAATTAAAGATCTCGCGCTGATATTTTACCCTATCAAGACTTCATCTTCTGTCAAAAACATCTTGAGCAAGCGTTTTTCTACGTAATTTTTTTTCACTCGCATCCGTCTAATGGAGTTAAACGCTACAAAGTACAATCAGAACCGAACAGCAAGCTGCCACGCAGGACAGCACTGTACGTATAGAACACGGCAAAAGCGGCGATGGTGCCAATGTAGACCAGGACGTTGCAATTCAAAATATAGCCTACAATGTTATTTAAGGCAGAATTATTAGTTGTTTACGGTGATACGAAATACGTAGACACTGATTCACAGATCGATGACTGAATGCGAAAAATACTAAGTAAGTAAGTAATAATCAAAAGTCACTATGCGCCGCAGTCCGTTCGAAGCATGAATGTTTGCAGTTGTCTTCTGAATTCTGTGCAGCTGACTTCCTTGTCTGGCAGGTAAGTTATTCCAGATACGTGGTCCAGCTGCAGCAAAACATCTGTCACCAAAACGACTGTGAACATGAGTGACAGAGCACTTTTTCACAGAAGAGGACCTGAGGGAGCGAGCAGAACTTTCTGAGGCGAGATAAATATCGTCAGCCAGACAGATAGGTACTTTGCTTGACAGCATTTGGTATACCAAGCTGACAATCTTGAATTCAACTCGTTGCCTAAATTCCATTACACGAACTTCACCGAAACTTCCCCGAGACAAAAGTCCACGACTTGTCTACGGCAGCCAATGAAGTTGACGCAAAATCGGTGTGATGTGTTCGCAACGTTTGACTAAATACGAGTATACAGCTAAACGCCGACGAATTGATTAGTTTGTAATTAGTTGCAGGCTATATTTGAATGTTAACAAAACTTACACTGAATTAGCTGCTTGCTCTGCCGTGTGCAATCGTTGCTAACAAAAACCGAATGCAAGCGTATCAGTTGTATCAGCGCAATACTTGTAGGCTACGTAGAGGAGGAGAGAAGGTTGTAGTATCTGTCCACGGTCTCTCGATGGCGGCTTTTCAATTTGCTAACTTGGCTGCGGTGGCATCGATCGTGTCGATGGAAGCAGCGACGCAGTGGTCGGCGACTGGGTTTAATTGTCTGACCTCGTTCTCCCCGTCACAACGGCTCTCGGCGGCTTTACACCGTGCTTCGTTGTCGGGCGCATCAACAGTCGTCAAGCGGCCCAGCTGCTGAAGCCTTGTACATTATCGCATAACACGAAACTGTAATCACATACACGCACTCACATACAAGCGGAGTCGTGTTATCACGGCTGTATAGTTTGGCGCGTTATCTTAATCTTTGTAGACGTAACTGTCAGCGAGAGATAGGAATCGAAGTCGAACCGAACTAAAACTGACGTGCAGAAAATTTGGGTAAACCGTCCGCTGTAGGTCAGCCAACCAGGCCGACTCAGCCTTTCATCCTTTCGAGGTAGACAAAATGAGTAGTAGGCTGCAATTAGATATGCGCAACCTCAGTCTGGGGAGGCGCCATCTGGTGAACGCTTACGAGGTAGAGGCAGGCATTGGTGTAATTGCAGGTAATACTGTGTGATCTATGCCTGAGTGCCTTGAGTGTGAGGTACTACAGAAAGCGCGCTATATAAATACACTTACCTTTTACCTACCTTTACGATTTCTTATCAGATTTGACGACCCGTGCATGATGCATCACTGACGACAACAGCTGATGTGATTGACACTTGCTTTTATATATGGCGTGTCGTCAAATGTTAACCCTTCAATCGCCACGTTAAAACCGCAGAGCAACGGACCATCATATAGCAATGCAGTGATTGGTGCACTGGCCGTCGATGGGTGGGCTGCTACATTTGGTACAGCGAGGAGGGGACTGGGGGGCACAGCCCGCCCAGACCCCTCCTCGCTGTACCAGATGTAACAGCCCGCCCATCAACGGCCAATGTACCAACTTCGTATTATTCTATGTAGCACTATAATTGCCTTTGGAGTCTAAAGGGTTAAAGAGTTCTGGCAACAACATCAACAACAATAATGTCAAAGATGGCAGATTTAGCTAAAAGTTGTTCTGTATCCGTGCTACAAGTGCATCAAGTGAACGTGTTTTCGCAGCCTGTGGCGCTCGACTGATAGAGCAACGTTGTCGTCTATGTACGTAAAGCCTTGAGAAACTTTTACTCAGGTACAACGTGAACTGACTTACAGACTTTCACTGGAAGTCCTAAACAGTTGACACTGTTTTATGAGACGAACTTAAACATGTCTCACAATCTTCAAATCTTTGGTTTTTCAATTAAATATTGCAGAATGGCATTTTACAATTTTGTGGTCAGTGTGAGCAGTCAGTGCGGTAGGTAAACTTAAAACCGTCAAACGTCCGAACCGATATAGAACCGAACAAAACCGAACCGAACCCTTACTTTTCGTAGAACCTGAACAGAGCCGGACCCCAGCAGTGAGGATTCTTTCCCATATCTGTAGTCAACATGAGAGTGCGTAGCATAACAATTAACCTGCCCCCAGAATTTGACAATCAGGGGACCGTCGTGAAACTTTTCGTTTTATAGTTGAAATAGGCCTAAATAAGGCCATCTGCGGTGAACTTACGGCCAAAACATTCAGGTATTTTCGTGATTTTTGCGACCTTGACCTTGATGTTTAACCTTTTAGGGTCAACGAAAGGCCACAATAATACGGCAGAATAATAATCGGGCCGTGCACCCCCAGCTGTACCCCCTGCGGCCAAATTTTTATACGGTGCACTAGCTGCATGCCATATTTGAACTTCTTTCCTGAATTCGTTTCGGAAATAGCAGGGCAGTTCCAAAAGTGGGGCACGGATCCCAGGTTAAGGGTCACGCTATGTGGTTGAAAAGATAGCATTGAATTTCTGGGGTAGGGTTTCAACAGTAACTGTAAGCTTGCGACGCACCGTTTAGCCACAATTCACGAACGTGAGCAACCAACCAACGACATCACGACACGGTTTGTCGCGTAATGTGCCTCTCACTGTGTGAGTTCTATTAGTGTTCCACTGTAACTATGGCTGTATCTTGCACCGTTTTCGAGATATAGCGAGAATTCGGTATAAGCGGATCGTCCGCAATTCCAGAAATCCCGCACACCTCTGTTTCCCACAGTGGGAATCCTATAACGTTGTCAATACCTTAAAATTCAACATTTTTACTTTGCTGCGCCCTTAGCGGTCAAATTTTTATACGATGCCCTAGAACTGCAGGGCAATATCTAGCTGCATGCCAAATTTGAATTTCTTATCTGTTGAAGTATATCGTACAATTTTTTGGGACGGACGGACACACCCACAGAACCACAAACCCACAAACATGAAGACACTGCAAAACAATACCCGCCCGCCGCTAATAACTGGAGACGGTAATTTAGATCAGGCTGCATGAAGCTTCTGTCGAGGACAGATACACAACGATTGTCATGACTGTGGTGGAATGAACAGAAGGCGAAGAGGGAATAGAAGAGGAAGAGTCGAAACAGTCTGTGATCCGGATTAATGCGGTTGACTTTATTACTGGTATCGTTATAAGTCAAGTCGCTGTACAATATCATCAGTAATATGGACTTCTTAGTTGTCAATACATACAATATAGGCGCAGGCCTAGGCGCTATAGACAGTAGGATTGCCGTCGTTACTTTTGTGTAAAAAAAACGTGCATAAGACGATTCAGTTTCTGCGACCACCCATAACGGCTTGGCTGCTGCTGTAACACGGGTCCGCGCCGGACGACCCTCCCACGGTCCGTTGTAATCTGCTAAAATTGGACTCGTTACGAACTCAATCTTGTCGTCGACCTGGTGGACTCAGTGTCAGACCTCATCGAGTGGAGCGTCACGGCGCCGGGCGGCGATCACGCGCCGAGCCGACGACATGACGGATTGGCGGCGTGTCGACGGATCAGCTTCTCTGATTGTTGTCTCGCTGAGAAATTTGAACCGGAAACACGTGGTCGCTGCCGTCCGGCACACGCCGAGATCGGAATTCCGGTCTGAAGTTACTGCCACTTCTCAGAACGAAGTCGCCACTTATTCGCTTCAAGCATCCATCAGTTCTAGAATGGGCCTACTACTGAACGCTCTCACAATCCAAGTCGGCACCTTTTGGGTCGTGTTTTAATTTATTCGATATCCCCGGAAACTTAAATAAACATAAAAAGGCAAAGGTAAAGGAGCGTATAGTTCTTAGTGAAATTCACCTCCGAACTACGGGACGCCACTTGTCAATGGGATCACATGCACAGTGTTATCTGCTACCCGCCAGAGGTGACCGCCCCACTTTCACTTCAACCGGGCAGGTTGGTACTCGATTTATCGACCCTGTAAGGATGAAAGGCTGAGTTGGCCTAGTTGGCAGGTTACATACCGAGATGGTTTACCCGTCCACAGACGGTCATCCATCCCGGTACTAACCGGGTCTGACGTAGCGCAACTACGTTGATCGAGGCCAACGCGTTACCACTAAGCCAAACTGCCAATATAAAGTGTCGAATTTAGCCCTTCTTACGTTTCGTGACCAATCATTGTGACCGTTGATAGTATTTTCGAAAGTAATGTTAAAATTAATTCGATTGTTTACGCAACCAGAATTATGGATTACGTGCAGAACAAGTGAACTGGAATCCAGTAAACACTGAACTGAAGTCATATAGTGACAAAATGACACGGATCACAATTTATTACGCCCTGATTCTTTATAGACGTCGGCGCTTTATAAATCATTTACTTACTTACTTACTTACTTACTTGCGTTAATTGGCATTGCAGTGTAAGAAAACTCTGATCAACGTTTAGTAAAATGTTGACCGAGAAAGTGGGTGATTGCTCGTCCAATGTCAGTCTCGCGTATAAATGGAATTAACCATCTTTCTATATGTATTTCGCGACGATACCGATTCTACCGTTGGTAATCTGTGTCGTGTATAAAAGTCGTTATATGTGTATCGGTATAATAATAATAATAATAGAATTTATATAGCGCCATGATGTCGTGAAGATACAGAGGCGTGTATGTTCATCATAGGAGGCCAAACGGCGCTGAGAGGGACAGAGGGACAGGCGGAGACGCTTGCAGTATTACCGCTTCTGCGCGGTATTGAAAGCAGCACTAAAAGTGTATAAGAAGCAACTCGGAAAAACCTGAGTCTTTTATATTCGTTCCGTCCGGAAGACGGGGATTACAGCTAGTATTTGTATAAAATCCACTTGCCAAAGTTAATTATGGCTCAGCATTTTGAAGCTTTTAAATAGGATAGGCCTACGTAATGACATTTTACTCTTCCATCCTTCTATCCAATTATATGCTGCGCACGCTGAAAACACGTTGACGTCGCTGTTTGTTGATGAATAATGTGTCTGATTTGCGAATGCTTGTATGTCGTTTTATGGCCGCTAATGTATGGAGCTATAGCTTTGCATCGACTGGCAGGTGAGAAGGTGATGACATCACAACACGTGATCAGTCACGTGACGACGACTCCATTGCTGCGACACGTCTGTACGTGATATGTAACCTACTCTTGCCGGTCATTTGGACCTTCGTCGCGACGTCAGCCGGTCAGCTGCAGCAGCAAGCGCAAAAAATGAGGACAGCGGAGTGCCGGGTCACGTGGTGGCAGACCAACCCCGGACAAAACCCCCTAGGTTATAACGACCCTTCTTTCCTGCCGTGCGTGGGTCGATTATGGTCAGTACCGCGCCTCGTGGGTCGGATAGGGTCAGGAGTACGGGTTAATCCCAGATGTCAAAAAATCCCTGGCCGGGTTCTGTCCCACGGCGACAGAAAGGGGTTATGACTTGGGACTTGGGCAGATTGTGTCCGGGGGGTGTTTGACCTTCTAGCGGGCCACGTGCAACATGCGCTGGCGGTGAAATTACGTCGCGCGTTGCTTTACGACCGTAACACCGTCTTAGTCTCTTTATCGGTGCTTGATTTAGATTGCACGCTAAGTATTTCATTTCCTGATTTTTTGTCCTGTGTTCGTGAAAATAATACCATTCCGCTTATGAAGTCTTCTACTGCTAAGCATCATGAACAGTGCATGCTCCACCGCAGGACCGTGGGCACCCTCAGACAGAGCAATGGGGACAGTTACCCCCGTAGGAAAAAAATAATGGCCGATCAATTTCCTTCATTTTCCGATTTACGAGCACAACGGACAGACATACTATCGCTCATAAATCTTACATGGTCAAGGAAATGAAGGAAATTGATCGGTTTTTCGTTGACAGAGATGTACGAGGTTTTTAGATCAAAATGAATAAGTGAGTAGTCAGCGGTCGTGGACGACGATTACAGAGCTAGAACGTCGTCGTCAATTGACAGAATAGTACGTCGTGTATGACCAAACAACTGTGTAGACATGTACCGATTGTAATGATCGAAAGCTACAAGGATTTACCATGAATAGTCGTCAAATACAAGCACTGAAAACTAGTCGCTGCTGACTGCTGAAGCAAACTGCGTCAGCAGCTGTCAAGCGAACACGATCAAGATAAACTCGATGCAGAAAACTACTTCTTGGCCTTAAATTAATTTACGCGACTCGAGCCTAGCGTGACTTAACGTCACCTAGACACCTTAGACGAGTCGGTTGGTAGTTATTGCACGGTTCTCCATCCAGTCCACCGTTCTGCCGATGCTGCTGCAAGCATTCAGTCGTAATCACTGTGCAAATTGTGATGCACGCATACCGATGACGAAGGCAGCTGCTGTTTTTGTCGTCACGCCGACGCCACTTGCTTACTGTACATTCGTTCTCAAGATGCCAATAGTAGGTCTACTGACTTGTATAGGTGCTACAGCGGACTGCTTGCTCTGTTTAGATTTCAGGGGTAACGACGCTGGCGATAAGCGGTCGGAGGCGAGGCGATAAGACACGACTAAACGTGGCAGTTTGCATGCTTTTAGCTGATGAAACAATAACAACGTGTTGATTGTGGTGACAACTCGACCTCCTCCCAAGAATGGTCACATGTCGCCGCGACCGCCTTCCAACTGTATACACTGTACGTATGCCGCTTAGTTGCATTGAACTAAACGACGGTGGACATTCACTAGTTCACTATGTGTGTGGTCTGTATGCAATGACTCACGTGACCACCCGGAAGGGTGCCACATGCATTATGGAACAGCTCTGTGCACTTTACTCACCGAACTCCTTAGTCTTTAATTCAGCTTTTAGTCTACGCTGTTTCGGAAACGTCGTTTTGTACAGTAGCCATTATTGTGATTTACAGAACAGCGTTGTAGTAGTCAAGCTTCAGTCTGGAGACAGATAGGCAGCCGAAAATTTTTATTAGTGTTATGATCATTAACATGGTTATAAACTATTGTAGTATAACCTAATGCAGTACCAATCACTGATTGGAAGACAATGTCATCTGTAGAAAGTATAGTAGGTCTACCGCCAGATGAATATAGCACCTATAGTGAAAAATGAAAAGTCGAGCTGCTCATTGATGACTTACAACAATGCAGTCAATGTGACAGAGAACGAGCAAACTGTTCCAAGCATTATAAACTGGAAAACACGAACCTTCTGATCCTGTTTACTACAAATTGTCTTCTCATCTCCACACCAAATTAAGCCAGTTCCGGTCTCAGTCTATATTTACTCGCCGCGGCTACAAATAAAACGTGATTAATTTATATGCACCTGAAGTGCGTTAGCGACTGTAAACACAAGAGTTTGTTTAAAATGTCGATAAGGCGACGCCGACCGCCACACGTGACTTGTTAGGTGCGTCAGAACACGCCTCGACTGCGGTCGAGCTGTAAATCTACTGTTTCTGTAAACTCGACGACATTAAACACGCAACTTTAAACAATTGCTTCCGCTTGAAAAATGGACTCAAGACGAAGAGCTTAGAGAGTTGCCGGATAGACAGAGGTATCGCAACACTTATACACACTGTCGACTAGACCACCAAGTCGCCGCCGATAGCCGAATTCGCTGCCGAATTTTATCCGCCGAAAATCCGCCGAAAAATACGGATATTCGAATAATTTAGTGAAATCAACACCCTCAGTAAGTCACTAGCGTGTTATTTGAAGTGTATCATTCTCGTGATTTCATTTCGAAACTTCTTGTGAGTACAGATGGATGCAGGTTTTGTAACATCAGAGAAACGGACAACAATCATTCACGTTGGCAGTCATTTCGGTTCAGGTTCAACAGCTCAGCCGAAACTGTTTGTAATCAGCTGAATTTTAACCGTAAAATATTTGCATTGAACCAAATCTTAGCCGAATTTTTTAGTTTACGCGATAATTCGGCTAATCCGAATATCAGCCGAATTTTTTTCCAGCCATCCGTATTTTTTTCAGATTGCAGATTGGGGGTGTAGTGTCGACGATGACAACTAGTACTGACGGAGTCTGCTGTCTGTCGTTCACTGTCGTCTTGGTCACGGCTGTTCAACATGTCGATAGCAAAGTGATTTGCTGCTACATCTGGCTTGTGGCGCATTTGGCTTCGCTTGGCTTCCATGCCGGCAGTAATCGTATTCGAAGTCACGTGTTTCGACCAGCAGCGTGCCGTGATAATGCGCTTATACAGCGCCGACCGACCGATAACCATCTTGGTCGATTATGCGAATGACGGTCAATGCATAGGTTAACTGGCGATGGTGCTGCTGCTGCTGGTGGTGGTGGGTTGCATGTATTTGAAGTTATGATCCTCAGTGTTATCGCGATTGTGAACCCTGTTTACCACTGATGTAGACAAATGTGACTTTATTACTGTTTCCTTTCCGCAATAAAGTTCATACACAACATTATCTACACGTTGTGGCGTAGTTCGTTTTTCTTTGTGTTTTTTTTTGTGTTTTTTGTTTATTTAGTATGGTTGTCAGCATGGATAGGCCTTTTTTGCCCTTCTGGTATCCTGCCCTTTGGCGAAATAAATATTGTTGTTGTTCAAAAGGCAGCTGCCTTATGCGTACAAACAGAAGTTTTCTCTGATGGGATAGACGTTAACTTTAATTCGTTGTGTTTCTGATGTTTGTTCGAATAGAAAACTGAAGCCATGATCATGATCACAAATATGATGTCAATATTGTTCGTCCTTTTCCTCCTCCCCCCTAGTCCTTGCTGTGTCCTTGTGTTTTATATTAGTTTCACATTACTAAATAAATACCGGAAATAAAAAAAATATGAAGGCTATTTAAAAGATGTTTCAAATAGGAATTCATTAAACGTTATTTTACTTATTTTCCTTGCTTATTTTGTTCATTTTACTCGCTTTCCAACAAGTCTCGTTTTCCTCGTCTTGCTAAAGTAGTTTGAATCATTGAGAAAATAAATGGAATCCAATTAAAACGTATATTTCTGTATGTCACTGTCCTTGAGCCTCAACAACGATATAAGTGTAGTACGACTACGGGAATCTGACGAGACGCTGCGATTTCGCCTCAGTGAATCAAATAATTAACGTGTCACTTCCCCGTCGTAATCTCATAGATACTGGACTCGTATCATAGTCGCATCGTAGGGGCCTACTTGTGATCAGGGCATTAAACGCCAATACTGTTTGATTAAAATTTCCATTACATTATTTCAATAGTCAAACGTCGACCGGCAAGCTTTCCCTGTCTTGCGGTCGACCTGCAGCAAACGGGTGACCACTTATGCGGGTAAACCGTCCGCTGTAGGTCAGCCAACCAGGCCGACTCAGCCTTTCATCCTTTCGGGGTAGATAAGTGAGTAGTAAGCTGTAGTTAGATGTCCGCAACCTCAGTCTGGGGAGGCGCCATCTGGTGAACGCTTACGAGGTAGAGGCAGGTACGGTGTAATTTGCAGGTTAAACAGTGTGATTCGTAGTACCTGAGCGCCTTCAGTGCGAGGTACTACAATAAAGGCGCTATATGAATCCACTTCCTTACTATGGTTTTGCAGCTGCACAGCACTTATAGGCCTAAGATGTGTATATACAGAAATAGTTTTTACGGAGTTCGATTGATTGTTTTATCGGTGGCTCGGTCGAGTAGGCGGAGTCGTGGAATTGTCGTGTGACGTGCGCGGTCGTGTTGGACAAGACCCACACGAACAACACGTAAACTCCGCACTCAGTCAGACCCGTCTACTGCAGTACACTGCTGCTGTGTGATCTTGGGTTACAGTCCGCTGTGATTGATCACGATACCGTCCTGACATTCAGTCACTCGGTCACCGATAACGTTCATTGCAACGACGCATTCGGCGTCTAATTGGAGATACGCGCTTGTTGATGCTTTGTACCTTCGTTGCTTTCTTTGAAAACTTATATTTCCGTTTGTACCTATGTTTTTAAAACTTATTTTTCAAAACAAGTTTCATTTGTGGAATCACCATTTTTATACACCTGTCCGTATTAATTTTAAAAATTTCCTAGAAACTGTCACGTGACCCTGTTCAAGTGTATCACAAACGGCTGAGCCTGCGACTTTCTAATTCTAACCACAAAATGCACATTTTCAATGATTACCTTTTCTATCAGTAGGCCTACCATTGCTTTCGGCAAAATGTTTGATTATGTTTCTGGCAAATTTACACAGTGTAGCTTCATCCGTTCCAGAAATATTGACGGGGGTTTAAATTTTTAAAAGGGTCACGTGACCCAGACCACGCCCCTTTTAAGGAAATTTTTTACCCCTAAGTTGCATCCTGCCATACTCGATCCATTTGCCAAATTTGAAGAGCATAGCTTCATCCATTACAGAAATATTGAAGGAGTTTAACATTTGCAGACATAAGACAGACAGACAAACAGATAGACAGACAGACAAATACCGTGCTCCGGAACGATACCGTGCACCGTGCACCGTTATCAACATCAAAACATTACCTGCCACGCCCACTTCCTGGCGTGGCAGGTAATGAGATCGTGTGTATCCGTCCTGTCTACACTGTGCTGCCGGTTCGTCGTACGTCCGACGAGTGGCTGCCCTTCATGTCATGCCGTCTCGTCGAACAAGGCCGGGTATATAAACGACGTAGAGGTCTGCACCGGGAATTGGAATTCGAGATTCCCATTTTTCCTATGGGAATTCCATGGGAATGGGAATAGAAAACGTGCATTTCGGGAATGGGAATGGGAATTATCACGTGTTGAATGGGAGGGAATGGGAATTGACAAAATGTGGCAAAATTCCGACAGTCACTGCAGTTTCAGTCATGACTCGCATTCACCATCTAAGAAGACAAAGATCGGGAACTTCAAGGATCTGTGTGATGCTGACGACGCCATTCATCCAGTGTGTCATGAACTATCTGACTATGTAAACTTGACAGTGGCCAAGAACACGAAATTTTGGTCAGACCGTCTGAAGCAGTTTCCGAAACTGTGCATGGGAGTTCTCAACATTCCAGCTAATTCAGCGCCCTGTGAACGCGTTCTTAGTACAGCAGGATGTGAGTCCTAGATATAAGGCTTATTACGTAAATTCTGTGCTGTTTCTGTACAACAATGTGAAGTGACTCTGTAACTTTACTGTACTGTTGTTGCGTGGCTCTAACTGTGCAGTAATTAAGCTGTGTTACCATCTTACTGTGTGTTCAAAGTTGGTGCTGTGTAGTGTGCAATTTGTGCATGTTGTGTTTGATAGTGCTGTCGGTTAGATCGTGATGCTGAAGCTGTTACGTTACAGATGATAGTTTTGGAATTGCGAATTATGAGATGTGGGAATTTTCTTAGGAGGGAACGGGACTTTGATTCGAGAATGGGATGGGAATGGAAATCAAAAACCTATTCCCATAGACTTGTAGTATGACGGTGAAAACAAAAACATATGGAGGTAACAAAGTGATGATGCTTGCGGCTGTCGCGATTATCAGACATCAGGAAAGGTAGAGAATGGTCTCGTGTATGGCTGAAAGAGCGTCAAATTAGAAAAGGTAACGAAGATTTTGAAGATTTTGTGACGACAGAGTTTATGCCAGATATGACAGGCTTCCACACTTACGCCCTAGCTATTGCTTTAGTCACTATGTTTCTACCGTTTGCGCCGGCTACGACAGATCAGACGCGTCGTTGGGAAAGATGTCACATCACAGCTGATCTCCGCGTTTCTTCTGTCTCGACCGGATTGTTGCAACTCACTGTTAGCCGGCCTACCACGCACCTCCCTCGAACCACTACAGCGAGTACAGAACGCAGGTGCTCGTCTGGTGCTTAATCTTGGTCTTCGTGATAACGTGGCTCACTCTGTGCAGTTGGACGTCTGTATAATAGCATCTATTATAATATTATATGAGTCCATGACTTAATCGCTGAATCCAGTCGTCGACCCGGTCTGAGGTCCGACGACACCGCTGACTACATCAAACGTCGCACTCGAACTAAATCTGGTGAACGTTGCTTCAGTGACGCTGGTCCAGCTGCCTGGAATTCCTTACCTGACAGTATTAAGCTAATTACCGCTGACACCAATAAATTTAAAAATCTTTTAAAAACTCATCTATTTCACCTCGCGTTTTGACATTTGTTAGCGCTCCTGGACATTTTGTAAGCCGCGCTCTGTAAACTGTATTGTATTTGTATTTGTGTGGGCAACAGTGCGCAGTTTCTTGAAGTCATAGTTACTTTTCAGTAGGCCTATGTTCAATCAGTTATTCACAATATTTATGCACACGACACGCAATAGCTCGTGGTTTTACTTACTGCGAAGTGGATAGCTACATGCATATTCATGAGCGTGAACGTTCGTCGTAATCGTCGAACCGACCGGCAGTGCACCATTATAGCAACCGGTTAACGAAAACTGCAGACTTTCGGGTCTGAGTAATGCTATTGCCTGTCGCATAAACAACAGAGCTTTTATCGGGATGCTTGGGTATCGCGCATCTGATGACTGGCTTATCTCTGGGAGCATCCACGTGGGCGGGCTAAGGTTGCGGCTTGTCTGTTGTCTCAAATAGTTTTGATGCAAAAATAGACGAGTAAATCAGTCAGAGCACTCCATTCCGACAGAACGTTTCGGAGGACCACATTGACGTTGCCTGTCAGACTGTTAGTCGCCTATGACGGCAATTATGATCAGCACGTCACGCACGAACACCAGACACAGAAGACGGTGGCGGCCTGACGAGCTGCCTATGGCGCTCATGGGCATGGGCAAGAGGGGGCACTTGCCGTCCCCTGGAAAATGTACAAGGCTAGATTCGCTTCAATTACAACATTTTTTGTTCCCATAAAAAAACAAAATATTGCCAACAAACACGTTTCACCGACGCAAATTGCGTTTGTGGCCAGGGCTCCGCCCTGTACCCCGCTGGAGAGCTACAGCCTCCTGCAGACAATCTACTTGGATTGAAAGGGGCCGTGCTATGCGGCAGAGAGGGAAGAGCAGGGTGGACAGGGGAGAAAAGGAGGGAAGGGAAGGGAAGAAAAAAGCGGAGGGGAGGGAAAAGCAGGGTGAGGTGTGGAGGTGTGTCTGTAAAAAATTCTTGTGGGCGCCCATGGAGCTCCCTCTAGCGGCCGACTGTTACGTTGACCTGAACGCTGCGCTGATCGAAGCGCGCCGCGTGACACTGTCAGCGCACAGATGTCGGCGACGAACAGCGTCTTGTCTTGCCGCGTCGTCGCATTGATTCTGTCCACGTCCTACAGCCCGTTCGTTTGTCAATCCCTTCATTCGCTGCTTAATATCCACTGCCACCGATTTGCTGCGTTAACTCGGCAAACTGCATGTCGGTTTAGAGGCCGCTTACCGCGTTAAATGAATCGATCATGCTTGTCGCTTCCAGTTTCACAAGAATAACTTGCTGCAACTTCAATTGGATTAACAAGAAGTGTACCATGGCCTACCCACCTAACATGGCCTAACATGGCGTACCCTCTACTGGAATCTCAGGTCGTCAGCATCTGTGATCTCCAGCGACTGGCACTCTACTGGTTCCACGCGCCCGGACTGCAACTGGACAACGAAGTTTCGCAGTCAACGGACTTGCGACATTGAACCGTCTGCCACCAGCACTACGATCACCGGACCTGTCGGAGAGCGCCTTCAAGCGGGCTCTGAAAACGCTGTTCTCGACCACCTGGCGCCATTGAGACGTCTTCGTGATTCTGGCGCCGGATCCAGACTTACTTGCTTACTACCTTGAAGCACTGCATGGATGTCTTGCAACAAGTCTAGGACAACCCCCCTCGTACAGGAACCGCCCCGGAGACAACCAGCACCGGACATAACCACCTAACCATAACCCCAACATAACGTTAATACTTTTGTTTTCGGGAAGTTGTGTCCGGGTGTCGAGGGGGTTATTTTCCGGGGCGGGGGTTGTTTTAATGTCCATACACTGAATGGTTATGCCCGCCGCGACGAGAGCTGTGCTTAAATTAGACAGACATTGACACTTTCTCCAGGCATAAACATTCTTTTCTGTTGTAGTGCGCTTCTAACTTCACCTTTGCTTTGTTGTCATAATAATAACACAATATATCATAATAGCAGATAGCATCGAGCGTACAATTATAATTCTGTTGTTTTGTTATATAATTATGGAAAAATTGAACTGTTCGTTGTTATATCCTAAAGAAGCACTGACTGTGCCTGCAGTCTGTCCATAACACTAAGATATTTTGTCAAAAGCGCGGCCAAATTAAGGCTATATAGTGCTGGCCCGGGTGAGGTGACTAAAATTTGGGCCCATCTGATGGACATTCACATGCTTTTAACAGGTGCCTAAAGATGCTGTTGGGTAGGCGTATTTCTTATGAAGCTACCTACAAAACCGACAAAACTGATTGATTAGCAGTGTAAGAGAGCCCAAAGCCATCTAAACACTACCCTCTACTCTACATAAAAGCTCTACATAAACATCACCCATTACTCTGTAGTGTAAGATACCCCAAATCACTAATTTTCCTATTTTAATTACGAATGTCATCTTTACAC
>Ga0209149_1000550_pt1 | contig 15971 bp, 9 predicted proteins | sample WorMetTyACAVOLI2_FD_187423 | JGI IMG/M metagenome (GOLD analysis project Ga0209149, IMG submission 187423) | Marine gutless worms symbiont microbial communities from Max Planck institute for Marine Microbiology, Germany - Olavius algarvensis... ... | reverse complement strand
TGTAATGTGAATTGTCGTTCCAGTTCATTTGTATGTCGTAACGTAAATGCCTGGAACAGTTTGCCGGAGCATGTTGTTAATTGTAAAACTACTGCCACTTTTAAACGTAGATTGTCCACTGTCGATTTGACTCAGTTTGTAAATTTTTAATTGTTTTTATTTTTTTTAACAGGGGAGTGGTAAGAGTCCTTTGAGACCTCACTCCCCCTTAGCATTCCGTCTCCATACTTTTCTACTTTATGTTTTTATATGGTTTGCTAATAAATCATCTGTGTGTGTGTATATGCTTGTAATGCGACCTTGGCCGACTTTTAAAGTAATTACAGAAATGAATACTTCCAGTTCACAGGAACTCTACGCTCTACGACAGATGAGCTTATTGTTATTATTTTGTCAGTTACCGGAAAGAAATCTTCAAATTATAAACAAAAATGATCGATGTGTCTCTGTAAAGAAAAAAACGAACAGAATTACATAATTCATGGCACACAATTTTTATTAATATATACATGCATCAACAGCGGCAGCATCAGTCAGCGAGTATTTATCAAAGTTACACGGTCAACGAACAATATTGCAGAGAAGCACTATAATGGAAACTAACTTCATATGGCAAACTATGAACTGACTAAACAGCACGTCCGATACTTCTTGACCACTCTAACAATAACAACATAGACTTCTAACACACATATTTCAATAGTTCTAGCAGCATCCAAAACACGCTTAACATTCAACACAGTAACGTTTTTTTTGGCGTTACAGACTTATAAACTAGCAAACCATTCACAGAAGCAACTTTAACCAAATCCACGGACGACCACGACCAGCGTTTTGTGATTCTTCAAGACGATCATGGCATTAACCAGGCTGCAGCTGCAGCCAGCATGGAGGCCAGCTTTCATGCCAATCCAACTTGCATGACGACCAGCGTCACTGGTTGATAAAAAATTGGTCCAAATTGTTTGTTTTCGGATTAAATTTTCTTCGCAGCACAAGCAACGCTTAACATAGAAGTTGAAGGCCTCAGCTGAAACCATAACCATGACTGGAGTCTGGAACTATTTGGCAGACATGACGTTACATTGTGGGCACAGCAATGAGACACATCACGACTACACTGTGTGCCCAAAAAGTCGACTCTCGTAATCTTGAATATCTTGTACCATTGTAAGTCTATCATGTGATATCTCAATGGCTTTATCTATAAAACGCATACGTAATTTGCCACCTCACCTTAGTTACATTATGTTTCTACACTACCTGCTATTACACATCATCTCAATAGTGTGAGCGGCTCTGAAAGAACTAATGCTGGTGTGTAAGTGGCTCTGAAAAGAGCCGGTTGTGTGTCTAGATCACAGTAGGTGTTTGAAGTGACGTCCCTCTGCCTTCACACATGCACGCAGCCATGTTTGCCACTGGTCAGTGGCTTTGTCGATGATGCCCTGAGGTATACAGTCCCAGATGTCAATGCTTCAGCTCGTCAATGAGGTGTTTCAGCTTTTGTGTAATGTCAGGTAGTGTAGAAACCTAACTAAGGTGAGGTGGCAAATGATGTATGCATTTAATAGCTAAGGCCATCTCGGGATATCACAGGCTAAATTTCATTACAACAGACTTACAACTGTACAAGATACACAAGATTACAAGTCTCATTTTTTGCCACACATCGTAGACTACACAGTCATTCATTTACTGCAAACTGACGGCTGTGAAAATATACCAAGCTGCAGGCAAAACTGGACTTAAACGGGTCTGAAAACTAATCAGTGTCTCTATCACCTAATCTAAGTAACTGAATCCATACCGACCAGCATTTGAGCCAACAAATCCAGTCCTACTCCTACAACTGCCGACTACACGTCACCTGCAATAAGACGATAGGCACAAAACAAAGCTATAAGCCATACGACGCTGAGCGCACATCATAATTTGGGATTCTGTGACTGACAACTGTATGGGACGATGCAGTGGTCAGTCATTTCAACTGTACGATTTCACACCATCGTCGACATTCACGCTGTAGCTGATCAGCATTACATACGACTCAACTCTACAACTACAACAGCAGTTTACTGCTTCTGCACCGCAATGGTCGTGACTACTGTAACACAACTGGATAACAACAGACAAACAAACACAAATCGACGGTCACTGCTATCAGCGACACATCACACAGACATGCAAACACAGCAAACAACACAGGAACAACGTCAGCGAGGCGAACAAATGCTCAATACAGCGCCACAATCTCTACAAACGACATGGCTGCAGCAGCAGTAGGAGACACAGATCACATGAAAAGCAATGAAAAATGGAGACTACAAACACTGGGAGAGTACTCAACTAGTTAACTTAAGACACTTACATGTATACAGTTCACAAGATATACATGTTACATTGACACCGACTGCAAACATGTTGATTGCCTATCACAAACAAATGTCACCAGTTCTTGCAGACCAGCAACTACGTACGGCACTGTACACGACTGGTAACGATTCCTAAAATAAATTAACATGCCGACACTCAGTGATACTTTAATCAATCAATCAATCTGGAGAATTTTTATAGCGCCGCTTAAAATTAAATTTCACAGAGGCGCTTCTACACGTAGGCACAATCATACAGGAACGATTTTAAACGACATTTAAAAACGTTTCGCGAGCGCAGCAGAGTAAAAACTTCGCCGGCCAAACCTAACTGTCCGCACCCTCGGAATCACCAAATCACACCGGTCCGCTGATCGTAGATGGGCACGGCCAGCAACGGTGCTGACCGCAATGCAAACATTAGTTTTCAGCACAACAGCTGGGCTCATTTCCAGGTTAATTCTAGATACAGAGGCGAGCATACATGTACTATATTAGCGAGTGCAAGCACAGATTGTGGATTTGCTACAAAACATTACAATGTCTGTGATAAAGGTATACTATAGCAGGGTTTAACATCCCACTCGACACATTATAGGTCATTTCGGGGATGATTTTACGGGTCAGATGACCAACCAACAGTGTCACAGCACTGAAGGACAATGGTCAGTCAACCAGGTCAAGGGCCAATCCTACCAGGCTCAGCTCACTAAAAGGTAAAGAGAAGGATGTACCGTAAGCAAAAATTTTTTAAATATCTATATAATGCCATGAAGACCGAAGACACAGAGGCGCTTGGAAAACAGAGAACTAAACCAAGCACCAAAGCCGATACAGTCGACCGACCTGTAAGAACTGCTCGTACGTTTGTGCACCATTATAATAGTACACAATACTGTAACACAGAGACAGTTTTTTTCAATATTCCCCTCCTCCAGACAAACATCACATCTCAGATGTGGCCAAGTGGAGGTAAGGGGGGAGTCTGTGATAAATTGTGGACAGTTAATGGCAGTGATTGAATTGGATCAGCAGAAGCGATCCTTGACGGGACTTGATCTGGATGCCACTGACCCACGACCTGGATTACCTAGTCTTGCTTAGGCCTAATATGCCTACATATTCGTACACTTTGTACGAACAGATATAATAATAATAATACATGTAATAATAATAATAATAATATAGGTATGCCTATATGCAACGGCTACTGCTGATATATGACGTACTTGTTTTGTGGCTAACAAATTATAATTCAAATAATGACGAAATGCACCATTATAATAGTACACAATACTGTAACACAGAGACAGTTTGGTAAATTCTTCTAAAATCTTGATTAGGCATTTAAACGTAATGACAATAAAAGAACCACACAAAACTTCATCAAAGATGGAACTTTTAATTAAATATTTTTGTTTGAAAACCTGCCAACAGCTGCCACAGTATAATATGGTACAGTATGTTTAACGTCCCACTCAACACATCATAGGTCATGTTGGAGATGATCTTGCCAGGGTGCTGTCATTCTGCTAGTGTGTACATTGTTGTTATCCACTTCATACTAAACTGATTCTTTCTTCCTTCATGTTACACAGACTGTATATAAATATCCGTTAGTGGATAGTCTCGTTGATGCTGTATATGGTGCGTGTAACCCTGAAGAAGAAAAGTTTAATATAAAGGGCATAAAGACAATGTAGACACAGCATTACAACATCCTCCAGCTGCTGGCGGCTTTCTGCGTAAAAAGTTTGTAAACAATACGAAGACGATGCAAGTAGGTGATGAGTTCATAAGTGTGAAAGAGAATACCACAGCAACGCCTGCCAGCCATGATGGTGAGTCAAAAAGACCAAAAAATGGACTTTCCCAGAGGCAGGCAAGTCCATTCCTGTGCAGATGCTGTTGTGGGAGCATCAGATGACCGTGGGTGGTCTTCAGCTCGCTAGCTTTTACTGTATCACAAACTACGACAACTAACACCACTGTCAGGTGCTGTTTGGCACAATCTACTGTTCCACATAAACCACACCCACATAACTGTCAGTCAAATTGTTGACAGTTCGTTGACCTCAACCTAAACCCGACTCATCCAGAACAGAACTCACCAGTTCATCAGTTGGCAAAACTTAACATATTTAACTGAATTAATGTACCAAAATGCTTTGCATTAATTTACTACTGCATTTCACTAAACATATAACAATATATTAGACTTTTAAATAGTTCAAAAGTTCACAATAAAACCAGCTATTAAATACACTGTCATCCCTTTTAACAATGACATCACCCACGGCATTGGTCTGGTCAATATGCCAATTACATCACAGCAACGAGTGCATTAATAACAATTCAGAAAGCTATTTCCACCATCATAAATACCAACTTTTATGCCACCTTACTCGCTGTAACCACAACTAACACTGCACTTTACGAACTGCTATTCATTTTGTAGTCGGCTGTAAATGCTGTTATAATAATAATATGTATTCGTCGTTAACCACTCCAGCAAGACTGGTGGTATATTTTGCCTATGTCTATGCATCTTACTTGATGCCAGATAACATTTAGATAACTATAAACACCTAACTACACCGTTAATTTCTAACTAGAAATGGATGACTAGAGATTATAACACACAAGATGCCTAATTAATCTCCGACTCTCCACACAGCTTAAATATTACATATACATGAAAAACAGACCATGCATTCGAAAACGTCATTCATGTGAATGTATAAGAACAGCTGATGGTCATTCACACACTCTACATGAGCTAGTTCCTTAACCTTTTATGGTCACATTAAAAGCGCAGAGCAACAGACCATTATACATCAATACGGTGATTGGTACTGGTCGTTGATGGGTGGGCTGTTACATTTGGTACAGCGAGGAAGGGACTGGGCAGGGTCCTAGCCCGCCCAGGCCCCTCCTCGCTGTACCAAATGTAACAGCCCACCCATCAACAGTCAGTGTACAAACTTCATATTATTCAATGTGGCACTATAATTGCCTCTGGACTCTAAAGGGTTAAGATTTTCAGCCACAATGGTTAACTTTCACAAAAATATGACATGACCGAAACACACACCAACACTGGGCATCTTCAGTGACAATTCACAAATCTCATGCACAGACAAATAGGCAAAACTGCTACATAACCATTATGTCAATTTATTTGTGTAACACACAACCATTATGTGTAAACGCTGCTCTTCTGACACAGTTATAAACCCTCACAGTCAAAGCAGTTATACAAAACAAATAAGTAGCAACCACAGTACTTAAAATGCAGATGGTTACTCAATAATGCTGCAATTCTTATTCATCACTGGTTATTCAGCTCACCTTCTTCTGCATATGTTACTGTGCTACTACACCACAGCCATAAAAAACCTCAGTTATTTAGCTGTGACAACTTGGAACAGAAAAGTTTTCATAACATTCAAGCACCATCTAAAAACTCGCCTATTTACACAGTTCATCCATGCCTTACCAATGCTGCCCACTTGGTGGTCACGGGTGATGCTGGGCGGGACCACCCAGGCAAAGTCACGGGCATCCACGACAATGACACAACTTTCAGGGTTCCTCGGCATAGATTTGTGAGGGTCCCTCGGCATAGATTTGTGAGGGTCCCCCTTACAACAACACTTTTCAGGTTACTACAGTTGTCACGAAGTAGAAATGAAATAAATCCTGGAAAATTTAGACTGCTCTAACCACAAAAGTCTACCTCAGCTGCTGCTAGCCACTGCAATGCCTCAGATTGATTTGTGACTGACTTACGTTACTTTAAATCACTCTACAAAGAGTTTACAAAATCAGACCAATGCTCTGATACTAAATTCACAATCAGACGGTGTAATTCATTGCAGTCAATAGATCATACTGTGATAATCACAAAAACACTAAGTCTAAAGCATGATATAATATGAAAGAACTGACAATATACAAAAAGAAGAAACTGTCTCATTTTCTAAAAGTGACAATAATGTCAGTCGCAACACGATAGAGCACAAGCAGCTGAAAAAGTCACTGATGCCTTATTACAGTAATTCACGTAAATGTGGCAACATATCATCGGAACGGCAAATTTAACGAAGTGAGCGCAGGATCAATAATGGGACCGTACGTCTGTGGAAGTTTAATTGTTGGTGGACAGCCGAGCGTCGGCCGCAGCAGTGCTGACTGTGCAGCTAGCACAGAGCCAACACTGCAAAGAAGATTATCAGAATGCGATGCAAACAGTTCGGGATGGAGAGCTGGATCAATGGCCCTCGTTGGTCTGGCACTATACTCAGCAGCAGCAGCAGCCAGCATCATTCTGTCATGCTGTTCACTGAGTAGACGGTCACAGAGCACAGGATCAGTACTAGCAGTGTGCAACAGATGTGATGGAAGAGATGTCGCTGGTGACGGTACGAACGCAGCAGCGCTTCCTAGGGACGATAGTCGCTCACGCTCCTGCATCAGTTTCCGTGCATCGTGGTTCAGCGTTCTTTCGGACGGCACAGCACCAACCGCCCGAGCAGCAGCTGATGGAGGTTTCGGCTGCGCCATCAGTGACGTAAATGCATGTCCCGGTGCCAACGCACCCGGCATTAAACCACTTCGTAGCATTGCCATGTCTGAGCGAACGCCGAAGTCACTGGCACGGAGACCGGGTGGCGGACCAAAGTGCATATCCGGTTCTCTGGCGACACTGATGGGTGGTCGCAGTGACTGTTGTTGATAATGTGGTGAACGTGATCGAGATCTGTTACGACTACGTGCAGCACCATGATCAGGAGACCGAGTCTTGTGAGCTGCAGACGAACTGGCATGTAGAGGTCTAAAACTAAACAGTAACAACATACACTTATAAACACATTCGATTACAGTCTAACAAATAAATATCTTACAATGCTTTTAGCATTGTATTGGTGTAGGTAGGGCTGTAAGCCAGGTAGGGCTTACAGTCTGCAAAATTCCACTCCAGAAATTGGCTTACCTGCACATCTTTGGGTGACCTCACAAAACACACAAGTTAAACAACAGCCAACAGAGACAGAATGTGTGAGCGAGTAACTAGTTTTCTAATGACACATTAGCACAGATAAGGCTATTTAGTGCCATTAATGGACTGAGGAGAAAATACAATGTAAAAGCAGAGTTGATAAAATTGTGTTGTAGTAAAACACGATCGTAACATCAAGGCTATTAAGCTAATACAAAACATGTGAAAATCAGATAACAACATTATAATCAATGTTTAAAATGGGTTTCTATAATAAAAGCAATGATGTTGCAAACATTGACGTTATCAAATAAGTCTTTCATCTATGAAATTCAGAAATATTTCTGATAAACATCAGAAAAATTGACAGATTCAAGGAGAATGTGTCTAACTGTTAAAGGGCACTGACATGAGATACATTCGGGTGATGTTTCACATGATAGTAGGTAACAGTGGGTGAGGCGAGTGCACTTAATCTTGAGTCAGTTAACAATAGCCGAGTCTTCCCGAGAGAGAGCAGAGATGTACTAACGTTATGACCCAGTATTGGTTTGATGGCTTGAAATTGGTTGTTCAACCAGCTGTCCTACGACTGTTGCCACTTATCGGCAAACAGCTACTTTATCTTAGGTACGGTATGGCATAGTAGGGTTTAACGTCCCACTCGACACAGTATAGGTCATTTCAGAGATGATTTTACAGGTCAGATGACCCAACCAACAGTGTCACAGCACTGAAGGACGACGGTTAGTCAACCAGGTCAAGGGCCAATCCCACCAGGTTCAGCTCACTAAAAGATGAAGGATGTAAGGAAATTTTTTAAAAATATATACATATACATATAGCACCATGAAGACCGAAGACACAGAGGCACTCGGAAGACAGAGAACTAAACCAAGCAAGATAAAGCCCGATACAGTCGACCGACCTGTAAGAACTGCTCATACCTTTGTGCACCATTATAATAGTACACACTACTGTAACACAGAGACAGTTTTTTTTTCAATATTCGCCTTCCTATAGACCAACATCACATCTCAGATGTGGCCACGTGGAGGGTTGCAGGTATACTAACAGCACTGAAGGCTTGATTGAGCCTGGCCATAGCAGCATTATCAAGTGAGAGAGAGAGAGAAAAGTAAACATCTTAAATACAATCATTTACAAACAAGAAATCATTAAAGACAGAGTAATCAGAGCCTGCATAAACAACTGTACAAGACTAATACATTTCTGTACAGAGACAACTGTTCAAAACATTGTCTAAATATAACAACTTCTACTGACTGATCCCTGGATGATGTGGTAGAATGATGCAGTGATGCCTGATGTCGAGCTCTCGTCTCCGAATCACGATGACCATCACGCAACACCTCAGCCCTGTGAGACGACGGCGAAGTGGCACTGTGCGGCATCGGTGAAGTTCTACGTAGTCCGCTGGTTTTACCAGCAGTAGAATGCGGCAAAGCTGCACTGGGCATGGCTCGCTGCAGACCAAACAATGTGCCTTCCATACCTACACAACATGTTTTATGCATCTCGTGTAACACAGTTAAGAGAAATTTAGCAGACAGTGTATCATTAAAAAAACAGCAACTATTCAATTATCATCATGAGAAACTGCTATCTATAGCACAAAATATCGTATAACAAAGTTCGTTTTTGCAGCGTGATGCGATGCATAAGCGCGGCCTATGCCATCATGCGGTGTCTGTCTGTCCGCCCGTCCGTCTGTGGATCATGTCAAAACGAATAAACATATCTTCGAAATTTTTTCACCATTGGGTAGCCACACGATTCTAGTTTTTCCATACCAAAGGGGGTGCCGATATTCTGACGAGAACCCGCCTAACGGATGCGTCAAATGCAGGTGAGGTAGACCAAAAACGCGATTCTGCATGAATATCTGGCTGTATTGGACATTTGTGTATTGGTGCTTACAGCAACCGCGTAATGCTGATTGCAGTATTTCTTGGTCATTTCTGTATCAATTTGCACCAAACTCGCATGTAGTATTCTAATGAGGGACTGCAACCCAATTTCCAAAAAAACGCTTTCTAAATGTGGAATTTTGTCGCCGAAAAACAGTAAAACAGTTGTTCTCACTTTTCTTCGCTGCATTAGCAGCAAATTTGCAACTGTCAAAAATCAATAAATGACGTCACGCCCACTTCAGATGCCCTCTCTTGGATATCGACGTGTCGAGACTAATTGAAAATAGTAAGACCAACGGCCAGTGGCCACCAAAATACATACAGATCACCGTTGACAGCAATAGCTATGCATCGGCCATGTAGCAGTATCGGCCAGCTATGGATAGTTGTATGAGGCTGTATAAAGCTAGTATAATCAACATTATCGTTCATTTATCGTAACTTTAAGGATCTCTGGACTTGAGCAACATAGAAATTAAATACATTGCACGTTACATACTTAGCGTAGTGTTAAGAATGAGTGACGTCAGTGGCGGCTGTTTCAACATTGATATTGGAACTATGAATGGATTTAGTTGTAAAGTAGAATTTAGTTGTAAAATCGCAGCAAGATGATAGTATCAAAAGCGGAATAGTAATTCGGAACTTGTGTTGTAAACTTCTTGTCTACGTTTTCAGACAAAACGTCCTACAATACCTCAACACCTTTACAAAACAGCATCGTGCGGTATGTCAGCGATAGCTGAGCTTCTTGTTTATAAAAACTGCAATTTTTACTGGCTGATACTACATCCAAACGTATGCGTTTTCACTGAAGCTTTCTGTCTATAAATGAAAGAAATGCTGTTGTTACAAACTCAACAAATGCTGACCCTATCAGTTTTTGATACAGCATATCTGTGGCAATCACAACTGTATGGTGTCACACAAGTGTTGCACTCATTCTTTACAGGCTTTGAATCAATATGATTCTTGTTCTTGCCACGAGAATGTCACGCTATTATTATGTGGCAGTTAGACATAACGATTTGTGGACTACTGGATAAGCAGTATTACTCATGTCTTGTTACCTGCTGGAGCAAGTCCACCAAATCCAACATCAACTCCAGCATACGGACCTGGTCGCTGTAGCAGTCCTGCAGCACCTACCAGACAGAAAGAGATTTCTCAGTTTGTCATCTACTATTCACTCATAACTACTAATAACAGAAGTGCAGTGCGCAGTGACTGACCATTGATCAAGGCCCACCTGTTTCAGCAGTAGTCTACACTGCTGCTGACTGGTGGCTCTGCACCGTTCGTCCGGCGCCGTTGTGACTGTTTAGCGAGTTCGGCGCAATTCACAAATATTCAGACTTACTTATGTACTGGTAAGCTCAATGAAGACGTTTTCACATTTACTGGTTTACTGCATTTTGACAATCACAACAGTTTAAACATGATGTAATTAAGTAAGAGTATTTATATCCGGCGCCTAAAAGCAAGAGTCACGAGGCGCTGATGTGCACAGAGAGCGCAAACTCTGCCAAGGCACTGCAGTGTCGCCATCTGGTGAGTAAGCATAAAATAAAATGCCCATCTGCCAGTTTTAATGACAGTGAAAAACCGATCCTAGATCCGGATCAATAACAAACTTAATCAGCTCTAGAAGGACACCCCGTGCCATGCCTACTATGTATGGTCGATATACGTAAACGTGTTCACGAGTGATCCTGCAAACAGAATAACAGACAGACAGACAACGATCGCAAAACTCTGCTTTGGTTGAGTAATCATCACGTGAAAGCAAAGTGTATAGGCCAAATCTCTAAAACAGCAAAAATTGAAATTTTCACAAACTACGAGTGTCAAATATGTGCACTAGCAAATTTAAATCTGTCAACGGCCAACTAATGTATAAACTATCTAAACGTTTTACCATTATCATCATCACTATCACTGTTGGCTTAAGTGCACAGGGCCAACAACCTACAGAGTGAGCGGTTCTGAGCCATATCAAGTGCCTCAGTCAGTGCGAGGTTGTGCGATTTCAGGTCATTCTGCACAGTCTAGAGCCATGTGATACGAGGACATCTTCCAACCCTATAAAGGGTGTGCAATCAGAATCTTTGTAGCATCTATGTTGTTAAGGGGTTTTGGAGCACAATAAGGTCAAAAATCGACTTTTCCCTACTCAAGGCCAATGACTTATACAATGGCTCATTGCTACTGCACAAGCCATGTGGTAGCAAGTAACTTTCATTTTGTTTAAATTCACAAATGCTATTGGAGCATGGTGTTTAACCCTCACTAACGTTCATAACAACTGCTGTGCCACATTCGACATCTGCCATGCCAGTGATGCATGATTCAGCATTGTTAACGGCACTGGACTGTGGCAGAGATGGTATAAAAAATTTGTGCTGATGCCACACATAGTGAGTGGGCAGTTAAAGGGTAACATCACAGAAGTGCACTGACCCTGGGGATGCATACTAGAGCGCACATCTCCTTGACTGTTAGCTGACAAGCCAAGAAGCTGCCCAGGGCCGAAGAGACCCGCGCTGGACGGCTTGCCTGCATCGCGGCCAGCACGAAGCGACGCTGTTGGATCAAGAGCTTTGTTGACTTTGTGATGATGAATTTTCCATGCAACGTTGACATGTGCAGCACACCAGCGACCACGCTTCTGTAATTACACCAGTCATACTTCTGTAACTACATCGGTCTTTACTATCACTCGCGTTAAGTCACACCAGCGACCACGCTTCTGTAATTACACCAGTCATGCTTCTGTAACTACATCTGTCTTTACTATCACTCGTCATAAGTCACACCATTGACCACGCTTCTGTAATTACACCAGTCATGCTTCTGTAACTAGATCGGTCTTTACTATCAATCGTCATAAGTCACACCAGCGACCACGCTTCTGTAATTACACCAGTCATACTTCTGTAACTACATCGGTCTTTATTATCACTCGCGTTAAGTCACATCATCGACCACGCTTCTGTAATTACACCAGTCATGCTTCAGTAACTACATCGGTCTTTACTATCACTCGCGGCATCTTACTGTCAAAACAAATCTCTCCAGTTTAGCCAAAACAAAGTCACTATTGAAAGTACACTAGTTCTCTCGTATCGGCATGATGCAAATCACAAAACTGCTAGCAACAAAAAACTTAACTTAGCAACCACTAAACTCACAAACCAAGTCAACATGTAATAAGCTATGACGATTTAACAGAACAGCCAGGTTAGGCTATAAAATGTTCTACTAACTTTTGGTACAGATGATAAAGAGGAATTCCTTGTTAAGTTATCCTGCTCACGCAGTGACAACAAGAGATGTGATGCTGGATTGAGACTTGATAAGTTTGCATTACCAGCCTGTCAAGAAACAGACAACAGCTGCACTGTATGTCTCACATTTACTTACAAATACAATCATCCAACCTCAGTTTCATAGTAATGTAATATGTGAGGCTGGCCACGAATCATGCCCAAGCAAGATCCAACTAAACTCAAAATCGACCATCAGGCATGTACTCATGTATTGACGCCCGTAAACAGCATCCGCATTGTGATCCCTTTTCATGTGCAGCCTCACATGTTTGCTGCATACGAATTATGAATATAAAGTATGGTAACGGAAACGAGGGATAAACATGACCCGTGTTAAATTAGTGCATTCAACAGTACCAACAGTTTTACATACAAAGATGCAATTCATGTTAGTGTAGTAGTTTAGGAATATAATAAGTGATCACCGAGTCTTGCTGTTCAGCTGTTCTCTCACATCACCGTTTCACAGACGGAGCAAATTAAACAATGACAATTTTAAAGTCAACATCACGTACAAATGACTAGAAAAATCGAGTCATAACCTTTGGCTGAAATGCACCACTTGGATGAAGATTTTGACCAAACGACAGTGAACTGGACAAGCCTTGTGCCATGCCAACTCCAGGAAAACTGGAAAGTCCAGCAAACTGCTTGAACACACATATGGTATAAAAGTTGTTAGCTGTTGTACAAACAATTGAAAACATCAACACATCACTAAATACAGCCATCTTAACATGGCTGTTCATCATCTTCATCTTCTATATGGGGCAGACAGCTGTTAAACTGTCTAGCGCTGAGGCCGCCGATCGGGCCCAATGCGCTGCCCGATTAACCAAAAACCCAACGACAAAGGCGAAGGGCTATATCCTCCTTAAAAAGGGCTAAAGAAAGAAGCAAAAAGCTTTATCCTTCTTACATAAAGGAATAATAAATAACAACTCCTTTACATTGGAGTTAGTTATCAATTAAGAATATTATAACCAGTCATGAGAGAGACCGGTATTCTAAGATCCCGACGTCAAAGTCGAAGGGTAAAAAATGAGAAAAATTTACCCTGCTTAAGCAGGGTCAAAAATTACCACCAACTGGCGGTAACATGCAGGGCTTCCTCCGAACACCCTGAAATGCCACAAGTCGTACTACTGCTCAAGATGCCTTGTGACAGCACATCCTGGACAGGAACACAAGTAGCCAACCATTCATGACCCCTTACGCTCGCCAAGTCATGAACAGGATCCCCAGAAACATAATGCCCCCATGAGCCGGGTGCTGAGGGCCGCTCCACTCATGCTCAATGAGCGGAGCAATATACTTACCAGAACAGAGAAACCGACAATCAGCAAGGCCGACCCCCAAAGCGAGGCCCCACCGCACCCAGGCAAGGCGACCCCGTGTCCCGTGTGACATTTGCCCGCAATATGGAATCATCTCCACATCGAAGATTCCTGCGGTTTCCAGTGGCGTGACGTGGACGCTGTCACTCCGGAATTTCCTCAGAACTTGCATAACACAAGTCTCTTTCACCAGCTAACATGGCTGTTACAAAAGTATTGCACATCGGTAATTTCTACTCCACTTCATTCAGTCACGCTGATGGCACATTAAACAGACAGAAGAGAACAGAAATAGTATCACATGATGACGTGACGTTAGAATGGCATATAGACTAATTTTGAGTTGTGTAGGAAGCAGAGGCTGTTGCCACAGTCACAACATCATACATCACCAATACTTCTCACCAATGACAGTTTCCCAACAGTAAATTTACTTAAGCATACTAAGACAATAATGCTTAGTAGAAATACTAGCATTAACAACAAGTGTGGCACGTTTATCGATGCCACGAGTGATTCCCTGCCATAAGCATAAATTTCACTACGCGGAGCAGTTTTTCACAGGGGAAGAAACACACAGGACACCGGTGATGGCGGTGCTCTGCAGCTGCAGTGGCTGCCGACAGCAGCCGCACGTTTCATGTGACAGACAGACAGACAGACAGACAGACAGACAGACAGACAAAAGGACATTGCCACTGCCTAAAGCCCTCCACTAGCTGTATGTCATGCTGGCAGCGGTTTAATCAATATTACCTGTTTTGCCAACCGGTCACGTTCAGCTAATTCAGCCAAATTTTGTGAATGCAGCAGCAAATCGTTGCCCGTCGGAAACTTCTACAGATTAGAAAACATCTGTATTTTAAAAATTACGGAAATATAAGCAAGTTCAAGGGACACTCCGGGACAGATTGACCTATATTTTTTCTCGTTCAATAAAAAGTTTAATATATCACAATTTCACCTACAAAGTTTGGACTCTCAATTTTTACCGTAAGGGACCAGAAATTTGAAGTTTCATTATGACGCTGGGAAATTCTGAACTCTGCCGGTAGGTCCCACCGTCCGCTAGGTGGCGACTTCGTCTATTTACATTGTCAACCTGGCGTCGCATGTTGGTTGTGCAGCGTGCACTAATGCGTATCATAATTCGCCGGGGATAAGTTTTTTCGTTTTCCAACGGATTCTGAACGGTACGTACAGCAATTTATCACAACATTTAGGATGGTATTTGTCACTCCACCAAAGATATACTGCGGGGAAAAAACTCGCGAAAAAAACTGGAAATTCCAAGATCGGACTAATCACCTATACATTTCGGGCTCAAATAATTATTTCGCAGCAGCGAAATTAGGAACAATTTATGCTACAGAAAAATACCTGATAGTAAATACTTTCAAGATGGACCAAAAAATATATATGCAATTCTGCGCCGGAGTGTCCCTTTAAAGACATCAACTGTGAAACACAGTGGGTACACGAAGAACAGAGGAAGCTCTTAGTAGAGACTTCAGTATTAAGTTCTAATTTGCACAAATTTTTCCAGTAGTGACAAGTGCTCAGCAAGTTTTGAACTGGGAAGGAAATCCCGAAAATATTAGACATAAAATTGTCATCTTCCCTAAATGCACACACACACACACTGTGGTAAAGCTAACTAGAGAGCTATAGATCGCATGCGTTGCCACGGCAAGCAATAAGGCGCGATGAATGAACCGATGAATGAAGACGTCTACGTTGGCTGTTGAAAAAAATTTGTAGTTGTCACATGAAAGAAAAATATTGCTGTACAATTCTTGATATATTTCTATGAAATCAGTAAGTGAAATCTTTAAATTAACTTAAAATGTGTCCACAGCCGCATCTGCCTTAGTCTGTGTAGAGTTTTATCTCTATCTGACTGTAGGTACAGTCTTAATCCACTCAATCAAACCCGAATTGACTGAGTAGGACGTTATCGAATACGGTGGACGTTCAAACTGAGTTATGCATGG